>FWWL01000399.1_pt1 | contig 121638 bp, 122 predicted proteins | sample 2228331 | NCBI WGS metagenome assembly FWWL01 (sample SAMEA103939775, study PRJEB20133) | metagenome | reverse complement strand
GGCGATCGTCAACCCGCGGCCTGCCGTGGCTCTTCGGGAAATACGGCTCCAGCCGCGCCATCTGCTCGTCCGTCAGCCAGTAAAGATCGCTCAAACCCAGTCTCCTTGCGGAGCCTGAATCAGATCGCACGCCTCACATCAATGGGTCCTGACCCTAGTGATCGCCGGCCGGATCGCGCATCCGGGTTCGTCGGCATGGGCGCAGTTGGTGAATTTACAGGCAAGCGTCCAAGCGACGATGTCATCGAACACCTCGGCGACGCCAGCCCGAACCTCGGACAGCGCAAGCTCGCGCATACCAGGCGTATCGATCAGCCACGCGCTTGCACTCGGGCCATGTCCGAGGCGGTGCATCTGGCGCACCGTGGTCGTGTGAAGTCCCTTGCCGTCGGTCTGGCGTACCGGCTGAGTCGCGATGCGATCCGATCCGGTCAACGTATTGACGAGGGTCGATTTGATCTGCCCCCCGCTGAGTGGCCCAGAGACTATGATAGTCTGGACCACGATAGCCTCACCCCATCTCTGGTCCGGCCTTTGTGAGAAAAGCCGGCTTCTTTTGCATCAGGGCAGGCATGCCTGCCCTGATGCAAAAGCGCGCTCCATCGGGGTTTGGTTGCCGAGGGAGCTATGCGGACGGTGTTCGTTGTAGTCGCGCCGCCACGCCTCACATTTTACCCGTGCGTCGTCCAAGCTCAAGAACCAGTATGCGTTGAGGCACTCGGCCCCGACCCGGCCGTTGAACGCTTCGGCGAACGCATTATCGGTGGGCTTGCCGGGTCGACTGAAGTCCAGCACCACATCGTGCTGGTAGGCCCATAGGTCGAGGTCCTTCGAGATAAACTCGGGACCATTGTCCAGACGGATGCGCTGAGGACGGCCATATGTCGCTGCGATGCGGTCGAGCGTCTCGACCACGTCAGCGCCGCGATAGCTCGTCCTTACGTCGAGCGCTGGTGACACGCGCGTGAAGTTGTCCACGATCGACAGCACGCGGATCTTGCGCCCGTCGAACAACTGGTCCGACAGGAAGTCCATCGACCAGCACTCGTTGGGCGCCGTTGCCGTTGTCCGGTCGTCACGCAGCTTTGCCTTCACCTTGCGCTTGGGTGTCTTGTTGCGCAGCTGCAGCCCCAGCTCACGATAAAGGCGGTGGGTGCGCTTGTGGTTGATCTCCCAGCCTTCACGCCGCAGCAGTACGTGGATGCGTCGGTACCCGTAGCGAACTCGGGTCGCAGCCAACTCCTTGATCCGCATTTTAAGCCGGCCTGATCGAGACGGCGGGACTGATAGCGCTGGGTCGATCGATTGATCGGAAATGCGCCACAGGCTCGCCGTTCGCTGACCTGGTAGCTCGCCTGCAAATAGCCGACGATCTCCCGGGCTCGACCAGGCCCTACATTTTTCGGCGGATGACGTCCTGCAGCATCTCCTTGTCCAGGCTCAGGTTGGCCACCAGCCGCTTCAGCCGCAGATTCTCCTCCTCGAGCACCTTCAGCCGCTTCATCTCCGATGGCATCAGCCCGCCATATTTGCTGCGCCATCGATAGTAGGTCTGGATCGAGATGCCGGCCTTCCGGCACACTTCCTCAACCGTCGTCCCGTCCTCAGCCTGCTTGAGGATGAACGCGATCTGCTGCTCACTGAACCTCGATTTCCACCAGCAAATTCCCTCGTCCGGCAACATTCAAACCTAACCGGGAATTTCTCACCAAAATCGGACCAGTTTCGAGGGCTCAGGTCAATCACGCGACGCACAGTTTAAGGTCTCAATCGTAGCGACGAGCCGCACTGCTGGAGCATCGCCGAGGGTAGGATCTTGAAATTGAGGGTGGCGAACTTCAATGCCCGGTCGATCAACGTAAAGCGGGTCTAAGGTAACGAAGTTTCGTGTGACGTGTGACTGCTTCGCGCGGCACCGCGTGACGGAGCTCAACGAGAAATCGGACTATTGGTTCGAGGCGCAGGGGTTGCTGATTGAGCAGTGTGCGCATCTCGGTTGTGACACGCCAAGGTTTAGGTCTTGAGGTGATCGGCTATTTTCTCGGCCAGCATTAGCACAGCCAAGTTGATATTGGCGCTAGGTATCGCGGGGAAGGCCGATGCGTCCGCAACTACCAATCCCTCCATGCCCTTGACCCGACCCCTGTTCGACAGCACTGCCATCCGGTCGTCGTTCGCGCCCATGCGGCATGAACAGCTAGCATGCCACACCCCCGCTACGGCGGAACGCACGAACGTCTCCAACTTGGCGTCGTCGGCAAGCAGCACACTGAGTGCTTCGCCCTCCATTATCATGCGCTCGATGAATGCGCGGCGCACCGGCTTCGGGCCGTCTAGGCACAAGGCAGCGATCCGCGTCAGGACGCGGTTCTTCAGGTTGATCGTCCCGATCTGTCGCACCTTTTCGCTATAGCTGGCCGGAAACGGATCCGCGATCGCCGAGGCGAGTTCGGGCGACAGGTGGATCGCCGCCATGCGCCGGAAGCCATGCATCAGCCGCTGGACGTCGCGGCTGTCGGACAAGAGGTTGAAGTCAACCTGCGCTGCCTGGCGCGGATCGGCCGAGAGCAGCCGCACATGTCCTTCCTCCGAAAGAGGACGGTTGATCCAGAATGCCAGCGTGCCGAGCCGCTCGCCCACCGCGTGCCAGGCCGCCTTGGTCGAGACCAGCCCGAGCATATCTCCCGCCGGATAGCGGGCGGGATCGCTCGAGAAGCGGACGCCCAGCATGATATGCCGGCGCTCGTGCCGCAGGCGGGAGGCCGACGGCAGATAGGAGGCGATCGCGATCGACGGATGATCCGAGAGTCCGCGCCCGACGCCAGGCGAGTTGATCCGTACCCGGATACCGAGCGCTTGAAGATCGTCCGCAGGGCCGATGCCGCTGCGTAGCAGCAATTCCGGCGTGAAGAGCGCGCCGGTCGACAGGATGATCTGTGCGCCGGATATCTCCTCCGCGCCGATTCTGACCCCTATCGCCCTGCGACCATCGAACAGCAGCGCATCGACGCGCGTGCTGGTCCGGATGTGCAGGTTGGCGCGCGCGCGGACGGCCGGGGTGAGCCACGCCATCGCGGCGGTGACGCGGTGCCCGTCGACATTCGAGATCGGCAACGGAAAGTGACCGTCCGCGAATTCCGCGTTCTGGTCGGCGAGCAGTGGTAGTCCCGCCGCCGAAAATGCTTTAGCGAAGGCAAGCGCCTGCCCCGGCCAATGCGATTGCGGTATGCGGCGGATCGGGAGTGGCCCGCTCTTCCCGTGCAGCGGTCCATCAAAATCGAGATCGGTTTCGAGTTTGCGGAAATAGGGCAACACGTCGCTCCAGCCCCATCCCTCCGCGCCGCGTGCAACCCAGCCGTCATAGTCCCATGGCAAACCGCGATTGGCGAGTTGGCCGTTGATGGCGGATCCTCCACCCAACACGTGCCCTTGCTCGTATCGGCGCAGCGGCAGATCGACCCCGGTGGCGCGATTGCCCAGCGGGTCGATCGTGATCCGGCGATCAATCCAGGTGAAGCGCGCGTCGAGATAGGCGCTGCCGGGATAGCCGTCGAGGATCGCGGCCGGCTCCATCCCCGGCGGCGTGTCGGGGCCCGCTTCGATCAGCAGGACCTTGTTGGCGCCTCTTTCCGAAAGGCGGCTCGCCATCACGCAGCCCGCCGATCCGCCGCCGACGACGATGTGGCTATACTGCATCGCTCAGCTGACCACGTTGACGCATTTGACTTCCTGGAAGATGCGCAACCCTTCTATGCCACGCTCGCGGCCAACTCCGCTCAGCCGGCGCCCCCCTCCGGACGCGAAGGCACTGAGCGCGCTCCCGTTGACGTTGACCGTACCGGTTCGCAGTCGACAGGCGACATCGACCGCAGTCTGTACGTCCTTGCCGAAGACGTGGCCGGACAGGCCGTAGGCGGTATCGTTCGCCATCGCCACGGCATGATCGATATCGCGGTAACCGATGACGCAGGCGATCGGGCCGAATATTTCCGCGCGCGCGGCGGGATTGGTCATGTCGTCCAAATCCAGGATGGTCGGCGCAAAATAGTGGCCGCGGGTCGGCCGGGGCGGCCGCGTACCGCCACAGACAACCCGAGCTCCGGCATCGACCGCGATCTTCACGAAATCTTCGCAGCGCTGCACGGCGTCGTCGTTGATGAGCGGCCCCATCACCGTCTTCGGATCGTCGGCCGGGCCGATGACAACCCCAGAGAGCATGTCAGCTATTGTGACAAGGATCTCGGGCTTGGCTTCCTGCGGCACGAAAATCCGCGTGCCTGCGACGCAGACCTGGCCGGAATGGGGTACGCAAGCACGATTGCCGGCGGTTCCGGCGAGTCCGGCGGCGTCGGGCAAATAGATCTGCGCCGATTTGCCGCCCAGTTCGAGCTGCACCCGTTTCATCGTTCCGACGGCCTGCCGGGCGACCTGTTGCCCGACCAAGGTCGATCCGGTGAAGCTTATCATGTCGATCGCCGGATCGGTGCCGAGCAGGATTGCGCCATCGGAGCTGGCTTCAGCCAGGACATTGAAGACGCCTGGCGGTAGCGCTGCGGCCTCCGCCGCCTCGCCCAAGATCAGCGACGAAAGTGGGGTCAGCGGGCTGGGCCGCAGGATCACGCAATTGCCGGCGATCAGTGCGGAAATCACCTTCCAGATGCTGATGACGAACGGAAAATTATATGCCGAAATGGCGACGACCACGCCGATGGGCTCATAACGCCGGAAGCTCTGGACGGTGGTCGAACCGGTGAAACGCTCGCCCAGCGGAAGCGGATTGTCCTCGACTTCCGGCAGTTTGAGAAACAGATCGATCAGATCGGTGGCGTGCTTAAGCGGCAGGTCAAGCTGACCGGCCCGTACCGCTGATGTCCGAACAACACCGGCCTCCGCGACCAAAATGTCTTCGATCCGCTGCCGATTGCCGTTCAGCCAGGCGATCATGGCCCTGAGGCAGGCCGCGCGGTCCATGGCCGGCATCGCCGGCCATGGACCGTCGTCGAAGGCAGTTCGCGCGGCTGCGATCGCGTAGCCGATTTGGTCCCCCGATACGCCGGTCACCGCGGCGAAATCCGAGCCGTCTGAGGGATTGGTGACGGTGAAGCGCGTGCCTTTGCCCGCGACAAAGCCGCCGCCGACATAGTGCCGATGGGCTTGCTCGATCCCCATGGTCTGATCACCTTTCGTCGCTCTCGCGCACGACTATCGTCCTGTGAAGGCGGGCGCGCGTTTCTCCACGGCTGAAGCAACGGCCTCATGTTGGTCGTCGGTCTGCTGCACGACCGCCTGCATCGCGGCTGCGATTTCGAGTGCGGCGGGCAGGTCGAGCCGTTCGGATTCGCGGAGCAGTCGGCGATTCAGCCTGATGGAGTGCGCCGGATGCCGTGCGATTTGATTGGCGAGCGACAGTGCCTCATCCATCAACGCCTCTGCCGGCACGACCCGCGATACGAGCCCTAATTCCAGCGCGCGGTGCGCATCGATGGAGTCGCCGGTCAGCGCCATCTCTGCGGCGGCAGCGGCACCAATTGCACGGGTCAAAAACCATGCACCTCCCGCCGCCGAGGTGAGACCCAGCTTAATGAAGCTCTCCGCGAACACGGCCCTTTCGGAAGCGATCCGCAAAGTACACATGGTGGCGAAGTCCATCCCCGCGCCCATGGCGGGCCCGTTCACCGCGGCGATGATCGGCACCTCGAGATCATAGAGAGCGCGCGCGATCGTCTGAACGCCGGTCAGGTAGGTTCGACGGATTTCGGCAGCGTTTCCCGCAAAATGGTTCGTACGAGCGTACATGTCCTTGAGGTTGCCGCCCGCGCAGAAGACATTGCCCGCCGCCGTCAGGATAGCGCAACGTATCCCGATATCCGCGTTCACGTTGTCGCAGGCGCTGACGATTTCTCGCGTGAGCAGCGGGCTCAATGCATTCTTCGTGGCAGGATCATCAATGGTCAGGATCGCGACGGATCCGTGTCGCTCCACCCGGAGCACCGATGGCTGATCGTCCATCGTCATACCTCCCGCTCGGAACGGCCCACCTGCTCGCGCGCGGTCAGCTTCAATATTGGGCCGGGGAATTCGTCCGGCCTGTCGAGGATCGCGCAGACATGGCGACCGACCTCGATCTCGGTGAGCCATTCGGGCTGCGCCCGTTCACGCTTGCTCCGGCCGTTGACCATGGAAACGATCATTAGTTCGCGCAGCTCGGCCCCACCTTTACGTTCGCGCGCGATGCCGCGATACATCATGCGCAACGCCGCCTGCATCATCGAGATGAAGGTCATTTTCGGGACGATGAAGTCCGCGGTGCCGCCGCCGATGCCGATGCACAGTCCATCGTCAGAAAGCCGGGGCAGAAAAGTCTTTGCGGCGATGAAATGCGTGAACAGATTTGCTGCGGCGATCGCCGAGAGCTCGTCGACATCCATCTCCATCAGCGGCTGCAGCCGGGCGGGGGCATTGACCGCGACGACCACGGCATCGATGCCGCCGAATTTTGTCACTGCCTCTTCCCAGAGCGCGGTGGCGCCGGCTTCGGTCGCGATATCGCCGACGATGACAGCGAGTCGCTCCGAAGCCTCGCTGGCCGCAAGTTCGTCCAGCTTATCGGCGCTCCGTCCCGCCGCGACCACCGAACGTCCGCTGGCAAGTGCCGCCGATACGATGCCCAGCCCGACATCTCCGGTCGCCCCGATTACCAATAGCCTGCCGTGCTTCACCATCGCTCTCCTGTCCGCGCATCATCAATGTGCGCAATCGCATCACTGGATGGCACAACACCCCTCATTGAAATAGGTAGCTATTTAAAGGCGCATGGTTCTGATGCTTCGCGCCGATGATGGAGAGGGATATGCGCGTGACATTCACTCTGGTGGATCGACCGGAGATCGCGGTGGATATCGCCGCGGGGGAAAGCGTGATGCGGGCCGCAGTCGATAACGGGGTTCCCGGTATCTATGGTGATTGCGGCGGTCAGTGCGCGTGCGCGACCTGCCACATTTATATTCACGAGGAGTGGATCGATCGCGTCGGCCGCGCGCCGGAGGGGTCGGTCGAGGGTGCGATGCTCGAAGGCGCGCCCGCCGACGTGCAGGCGAATTCGCGCCTCGCATGTCAGGTTATTTGCGAGCCGTCCCTCGACGGACTCATCGTGCTGGTGCCGGAAGGCCAATAGAAAGGTATTGCGATGACCGGACTGGATGCTGAGACGGTAGCCATTGAAGCGATCGACGTCAGCCAGCCTGCCTTGTATCGCGACGATGCGTGGCGGCCTCTGTTCGCGAAACTGCGCGAGGAAGACCCCGTACATTATTGTTCGCACAGCCGGACCGGGCCATATTGGGCGGTGACCCGCTATGAGGATATCGTGCGCGTCGATACCGACCCCACGACCTTTTCCTCATCTTATACGCGCGGCGGCGTGACGCTGGAGAACCGCACCTCCAGCCAGAGCTTCATGCAGATGGATCCGCCCGCCCATACGGCCAAACGCAAGAGCGTGACGCCGATCGTTGCGCCCAAAAGCCTGGCGCAGATGGAAACGCTGATCCGCGAACGCGCCGGCCGACTTCTCGATACGCTGCCGCGCAACGAGGAGTTCAACTGGGTCGATATGGTGTCAATCGAACTGACATCGATGATGTTGGCGACGCTGTTCGGGCACCCGATCGAGCAGCGTCGCCAGCTGGTGCACTGGTCCGACGTCCTCACCGCCGATCTGGAAGATCCTGACAGCCCGATCCGCAGCGAGGAAGAGCGACAGGACGTCATGCGCGATTTCTACATGAGCATGGTCGGTACCTGGAAGCGGCGGCAGGAGGAGGAGCGGGGCTTCGATATCATCTCGCTTCTCGCCCATGACCCCGACATGCGCGACGCATCGCTTCAGGAAATCACCAGCGTTTTCGGCCTTTTCCTGGTCGGCGGCAACGATACCACGCGCAACTCGATGTCAGGCGGCCTATGGGGGCTGAGCCAGAGCCCGAACGAATGGGCGAAGCTGAAGGCCGATCCTAGGCTGCTCGGTAACGCCGTATCGGAGATCATCCGTTTCCAGACACCGGTGCTCTACGAACGCCGAACCGCGACATGCGACGTCGAGGTCGGGGGCAAGCGGATCGCGGAGGGAGACCGCGTGGCGATGTACTATATCTCCGGCAATCGCGATGAGGCGGTGTTTCCTGATGCCGACATATTGAAGGTCGATCGCCCCAATGCGCGGCAGCATCTGTCGTTCGGCATGGGGCCGCATCGCTGCATCGGCTCGCGATTGGCGGAGATGCAGTTGCGGATATTGTGGGAGGAAGTTCTTGCCCGCAACATGGAGATAGAGGTGTTGCAGGCACCGACCTATGCTTTCTCCAATCTCGTGCGCAGCCCTGTGAAGCTGCCGGTGCGGATCAAAGGATGATAGGCGGGGAGCCGTTTCGCACGGAGCTGCTCGCTGGGAAGACCGCCTTCATTGCGGGCGGCACGAGCGGGATCAATCTGGGCATCGCTCAAGCCTTTGCGCGGGCCGGCGCGCGCGTGGGAGTGGCCGGCCGCAATGCGGACAAGGCTGCTGCTGCCGTCGCAATCCTTCGGGCCGAAGGCGCGCAGGCGCTGGGCCAGTCGATGGACGTTCGCGCCTATGATGCTGTGGAAAGGGCACTCCACGAAACCCACGACCGGCTCGGGCCGATTGACATCGTCATCTCCGGGGCCGCAGGTAACTTCCTGGCGCCTGCGAGCGGCATGTCGTCCAATGCCTTTCGTACTGTTATTGACATCGACCTGATCGGGACGTTCAACGTCTTTCGCGCAAGCCACCGCTTCCTCAACGCACCGGGCGCGTCGCTGATCGCGATCAGCGCGGGGCAGGCCGTCAGTCCTGTGATGCACCAGTCGCATGTCTGCGCCGCAAAGGCGGGGATCAACATGCTCGTCAAGGTCCTGGCAATGGAATGGGGGCCCTCTGGCATCCGCGTCAACGCGATCTCGCCGGGCCCGATCAGCGAAACCGAAGGCATGGCGCGGCTTACACCGACCGCGGCGGATAAAGCCGCTTGGACGCAAAAGATCGCGCTACGCCGTTTCGGTGAGAAGGCCGATGTGGCGAACATGGCGATGTTCCTTGCCAGTCATTCCTCAAATTATGTGACCGGCGCGATCTTCGGCTGCGATGGCGGCTGGACGCTGGGCGACTCGTCCGGGGCAATCCCGGCCCCGGCGACTGAGAAGGCCCGATGACCAAACCCAAGGGGCTCGCTGGCCGGCGCATTATCGTGACGGGTGCAGCGCAGGGGATCGGCGCGCCGCCGCCCCGCCGCCCGACCTCGGCGAACAGGTCACGATGCCAATGCCGACAAGCTGCGATCGGTCGAGGCCGATAGCGGCGCGCTTGCATCGCGCTTTAGTGCCATGCTGTCGGTTGTTGGGCGCCGTTCCGGATATAGCGGGTATGTTGATGTGGTTCCTGCCGGAAGATACGCGTCGCCTATTGGTGTATGCCGCGTGCGTGCTTTCCGGCGCGAAGGCGAAGGCACTGGGTGTCTTCGCGACGCTGGGCCCTTCGCCCGCAGGAGCCGCCGTGGCATTGGCGCAGCAGACTGCTGCACAATGCCCGCGCGTGATCCGGATGCGAAGACGCTGCTCAGCGAAAGCCGGAGCCTAGCTGCCGCTCATGCCCTCGCGATGGAATCCGACGCACAAGCGGTGCTGATCGGCGGACCCGACCCGCGTGAAGTAATGTTCGCCAGCACGTATGTCGCCGGCATCATTTGCCGACGTCGATTAAGGGTCAGATATCGGCATCCCACAACATGACCATTTCTTGGCTCAGAAGAGCTTCATCGATTTTGGCTTCCGAGACGATTCTGTTGCTGGTGTTGATGTGCGATAAGGAGACCATATCCTTCTTCAGAACAGCCTCCATCATTCGCGCTCTGCCTATTCGGCGACGCTGCATCAATTCAGATTTATCTCTAAATATTGATGGGAATGCTGCGATCCCTACAGCATATAGTGTTTTTAAAAGCAGCTCGGTTGCGGGGTTTCCGGCCATCTCACCTAATAAGGAAATGGTCTGGAATTCTTCATCCTGAAATTGCTCGAGTGTCTGGGCACGGGAAGGGCACAACATTTGATTCACAAGGGATTGTGCTCGTTCGCACATTTCAGGGTCATTGCATGAGATCGCTTGGAGACTGGCCGCATCGATGAGACTCCCGGTAATTTCCAACATGTCACGCAATGTTGTCCTTCGGGTCATCAAATATGCTGTGGCTGGTCCAATTACGCCCCCAATGTCTGGACGGCGACTGTAGATGCCTCCTCTTGTGCCACGAACAACTTCCACAAGCTGTTCGTGCGCAACAAGATTGACCGCTTGTCGAAAGGTAGGGCGGCTGACGCCAAATGTGGCCATCAGCTCCTTTTCCGAACCCAGGAATACGTCTTGACCGCGTGCCAGCGAGAGACGTCTGAGCCGTTGCGCCACTCTGGCGGTAAGAGGGCGGAGGCGGACATCGTTTGCGATCATTCTCGACGATCCACAGCGTTGCTGGTCGCTTGAGTTGACGGGATCCGGACCGACAGGCCTTCCCGCGTACGATGAGCTTTGCGGGTGTAAGGCAGAATGTGAACTAACATGCTCGCTTGGAAATCCACTGCCTCATTGAAGGCGGGTGAACGATAGCAATTATCAGCGGACCCAAATGACCGCAATGTGAGCGGAAAGCTGTCGCGCGATCTGAAGCCCCACATCGGAGCCCTTGTCGCCTCCGGTACCCGGTGCCTCCGATGCTTGGAAGTCAACCTGGTATTTGGGTGGGAGCCAGGACAGCTGCTTACGATGTTCCTGCCAGCGCATCGCGCAGCCGCTGTACCTGCTCGTTGAGCGCGATCATCTCCTTCACCTCGAACCCAGAATTGCGGAGCAGCGCATCGGTAAGGCAGGCGGTTTCGCTGCGCAGGCCATTACCTTTGGCGGTGAGGAAGACCTGCACCTGGCGCTCGTCGGCCGGGTTGCGCTGGCGCGAGACGAACCCGGCTGCCTCGAGCCGCTTCATCAGCGGGGTGATCGTGCTCGGCTCGAGCGCGAGCCGGTCGGCGATCGCGGAGATCGTCTGGCCGTCCTTCTCCCACAATGTGCTCAGCACCAGATATTGCGGATAGGTCACGCCGAGCGAATCGAGCATGGGCTTGTAGAGCCGGTTGATCGCGATCGTCGTCGAATAGAGCGAAAAGCAGAGCTGCGCATCGAGCGGCAGCGGTTCGCTGGTGGTCCGGGCCATCAAATCCTCACTTTCGAATCAGGCATTTATCACAAAAATGTATATCGCGATAATTTAATGCTGGACAAGACCGATCCAGCGGATGTAGCTAAACATTATCGCGATAATGAATATCGCGGAAGCAAATGAAAGGAGATTGATCATGACTAAGTCGAACAAGCTTCTCCTCGCCGCCGCTGCCTCGCTCGCTCTGGGTGCTGCTCCCGCCATCGCCCAGGACAAGACCGCCGAGCCGGTCAAGTCGGTGGTGCTCGTCCATGGCGGCTTCGTCGATGGCTCGGGCTGGATGGACGTCTACAAGATCCTCAAGAAGGACGGCTACAAGGTGACGATCGTCCAGAACCCGACGCTCTCGCTCGAGGATGACGTCGCGGTCACCAAGCGTGCGATTGCCGCCGCCGATGGCAAGGTGATCCTGGTCGGCCACAGCTATGGCGGCGTGGTCGTCTCCGAAGCGGGTACCGATCCCAAGGTCGCCGGCGTCGTCTACATCGCCGCTTTCGCGCCGGACAAGGGCGAGTCGGTCTCCAGCCTGATCGCCAACCCCGCGCCGGGTGCTCCGGTGCCGCCGATCCTGCCGCCCAAGGACGGCTTCCTGTTCCTCGACAGCGTCAAGTTCGCAGCCTCCTTCGCGGCGGACGTCCGCCCCGATCTCGCGGCGTTCATGGCGGACTCGCAGGTCCCCTGGGGCGTCGCCGCGCTCGACGGCAAGGTGACCGCCCCGGCCTGGCGGGTGAAGCCGAGCTGGTATCTGGTGGCAAGCGAGGACAAGATGATCCCGCCCGCAGCCCAGCGGCAGATGGCCGCCCGTGCCGGTGCCAGGGTCGAGGAAGTCGCGGCCAGCCACTCGCTCTACGTCTCGAAGCCCGCCGCCGTCGCCGCGATCATCGAGAAGGCCGCGAAGAGCCCTGAATAGACCGTCATCCTTGACCATATTTACTGGCGTCGGCTCCCCGGGCCGGCGCCAGCCGCATCATAAGGGCAGCTTTCGCAGATCGCTCCTTCTAGAGTTCCGTGAGGGCGTGTTTCGGCTCGGCGGGTAGCTAACCGGTTCGAGCCGTCCGATCTCGCGCAATGCGTCGTCGGCTATGCATTGGCAATGCTCTGCCAACTTCTGACGAGCCGGGCACATGTATCATTCGTGGTTATGGCCCGTTCCTGCTTCATATGGGCCGCATAATTTTCGTCTTGCTGCGGCATTTCTCTCCGCTCCGCTTCCAACTTGCCGTTTGAAACGAGATTAGGAAATCGACGCCACCCTATTCGGCCAAGCCCTTCAACGGCATCTTCGAATCGGCGAGCAGCGCAGGGTCTATCGCCCGCCGCTCGACCACCAGCTTGCGGCCCTGGACATAGTCCTTGGTGGCGTTGACGCAGTCGAGCGCGATGATGTGGCCTTCCTTCGAGTAGAGGACCGAGAAGCTGCGGGTCGCGGGATCACCGCGGACGATGGTGGCGTCGTGGCCGGTGGAGAGGCCGACGGTCTGGAGCTTCAGGTCATACTGGTTCGACCAGAACCACGGCACTGCGTCATAATGCGCCTCGACGCCCGCGATGGTCTTGGCCGCGACGGTCGCCTGATCGTTGGCGTTCTGGACCGATTCCAGCCGCACCGGCATGTCGTCGGCATAATGGTTGGCGTGGAGCGCGCAGTCGCCGATCGCGAACACATCGGGCAGCGAGGTGCGGCAATGCCCGTCGATCGCGACGCCGTTGCCGCCCTCGGCACCTGCGTCGATCAGCGGCTGGACCGCGGGGACGATGCCGATGCCGACGATCACCATCTGCGCCGCGATGACGTGGCCGTCCTTGAGGCGGACGCCGGTGACCTTGTCGCCGTCGGTCTCGATGCAGTCGACCGCGACGCCGAGCCGGACATCGACGCCGTGCGCGCGATGCTCGGCCTCGAAGAAGCGCGACAGCGGTTCGCCCGCAACGCGCGCCAGCACGCGGTCGAGCGCCTCGAGCAGCACGACCTTCTTGCCCGCCTTGGCCAGAACCGCCGCCGCCTCAAGCCCGATATAGCCGCCGCCGATCACCACGGCCTGAGCGACGTCGGTCAGCTCGGCGACCATGCGGTCGGCATCGGCGCGGGTGCGCACGGTATGGACGCCCATGGCATCGCCCCCGTCGCAGCCGAGCCGCCGCGGCGAACCACCCGCCGCCCAGATCAGATGGCCATAGCCGATCGTCTCGCCGTCTTCAGTGGTGACGCTGTGCCCCTCGGGATCGACGCGCACGACGCGACGCCCGAGCAGCATATCGACCTTGCGCTCGTCCCAGAAGGCGGCGGGGCGGATCAGGATGCGCTCGAACGCCTTCTCGCCCGAGAAATATTCCTTGGACAGCGGCGGGCGCTCATAAGGCAGCTCGGGCTCGTCGCCGACGATCGCGATGCTGCCCTCGAACCTGGCCTGCCGCAGCGCGATCGCCGCCTGCGCGCCCCCATGCCCCGCTCCCACGATCAAGATGTCATAGCTGATCGCCATCTGCCTTACCTTCCTCCGGCTTGAGTTTGTGGCGCGCAAAGAAGCATTGCGACTGCGGCTGCGACCGATCCGAAAGCCGCCGGATCAGACAGTGATGCTTCCTTCATTCGCGGCACCCAGGCCGTCCCGATAGACTTGACCTTCACCGTGCGGCCCCGGCCTCATCGATCGGCATCAAATACCGCGCGCTTTGGCTGGCCATACGGTCTGGTTGGGCAGGTTGACCAATATCTTGTCCGCATTGGCCGAAGCATCAGCCTTATGCTGAATGCGCCGTATCGCGGGCTCTGGCTTTCGAGCCGAAACAGGGCGGGATAGGTTCGATGCGAACCATGAAGGTGAGGTGCATGAATTTCATTGCGCAACTGCGGGCCTCGCTGAACGGCGCGCCGGAACAAAGCCTGTTTGAATATCGCCGACGCGATTACCCGCGCGGTGAGATCAATACGATTGCCGAGCGGACGATAGCGCTCCTCGACGCGGCTTTGGTGCCTCACGCTGCTCGAATCGGTGTCGTCGTGCGCAATCGGCCGCTTCACGCGGCGGCAATGCTCGGACTCATTGCCTATGGGAGGGCACTGACCACCATCTATGCGATCCAGTCGCCTGAAGCGATGGCAGCGGAGGTCGAGGAAACGCGGTTCGGTGCGGTGATCGCGGACGTGGGGGACTGGACCCCGGCGCTCGAAGCGGCGGTTCGTGCAACAGGCGCTGCTGCGATCCTGCTCGACCACGATGCGATCGCGATCGAGGCGGCTGCGGGTTTCGAACGGATGGAACCCGGGCCTCGTCCATTGATCGAAGGGGAACGCGGCATCGAGATCCTGTCGAGCGGCACGACCGGAAAGCCAAAGCGGATTCTGTTTCCCTTCCGCATGCTGACGCGCGCCGTGGAGAGTGTCGCCGCAGCGCGGACGGGCATCGATCCCGAGCCCGATATCCTCACCTGGCCCTATGGCGGCATCGGCGGGATGTGCAATCTGGTAGCCGGGGTCATGCTCGAACGGCACACGACCTTGCTCGACAAGTTCAACGTGCCCGAGTGGATCGAGGCGGTGCGCAAGCATCGCCCCAAATTCCTGAGCGGCCCGCCGACGGTTGCGCGAATGGCGCTCGATGCGGGCGTGACGCGCGAGGACATGTCGAGCGTTCAATATTTCTTCGGCGGCGGCGCCGCCTTTTCACCTGAGCTGCAGGACGAGTTCGAAGCAGCCTATGACCTCAAGGTCATCTGGGCCTATGGTGCGACCGAGTTTTGCGGGACGATCATCAGCTGGACGCCGGCGCTCTACGAAGCCTATCGCGACAGCAAGCGCGGCGCGATTGGAAAGGCGCTTCCCGGCATCGAACTGCGTGTCACCGATCCCGAGACGGGCGAACCCGTGGCTGCCGGCGAGGTCGGATATCTCGAAGCGATCGTGCCGGTAGTGAAGGAAGGCTGGATCCGTACCACCGACCTGGTGACGATCGATATGGACGGCTTCGTCTTTCACCGCGGGCGCGGCGACGGTGCGATCGTCCGGGGCGGCTTCAAGGTGCTGCCTGAAAAGATCGTTTCGGCTTTACAGGAGCACCCTTCAGTCCTTGATGCGGCCGTTGTCGGCCTGCCCGACGTACGGCTGGGCGAGGTTCCTGTCGCAGCGGTCGAGCTGCGTGACGGTGCACCCCGCGTCGGCGAGGAAGCGCTGCGCGACTACGCCAAGAAGATGCTGGTCGTGCACCATGTGCCGGCCCGCATCCTCATCCTAGACCAGCTGCCGCGCACGACGTCGCTGAAGGCCGATCTGGGCGCGATCCGGCGCTTGTTCGCCGAAACCGAGCCGGTCTGAACCTCGCCTCCCATCGGCAACGAAAAAGGGGAGCCGGTCGAAACCGGCTCCCCTTTCTGTTCGACGCCTATCCCTTCAGAACTCGAACCGGACCTCGAAGCCATAGGTGCGTGGCGCACCGACAAACCCTGCCGTGTAGCCAAGGCCTGTATTGGCCAGCTCGGTGCCGCTTGCGATATATTCGGCGTTGAGCAGATTCTTGGCCCACAGGCTGGCGCTGATGCGGCTGCCGCCGATATCGCGCAGGTCGACCCGCGCGTTCACCAGCGTATAGTCCCGCATGATCGACGTCGGGGACACGCGCTGTTGCGCCGCGACCCAGTTATTGTCGGACATGTTGGTCTTTGTCTGATGGTAGAGATCGACCCGCGGCGCGAGCTCTCCGGCATTGCCGAGCGGTATACGCAGCCCGAAATTGGCGCCGATCGTCCATTCCGGCGTTCCGGCAAATTGCGAGCCGGAAAGATCGACGCCGTTGGCGATCCAGCGGCGATAGGCTGCATCGACATGGGCGATATTGACGCCGAAATCGATGAAATCGACCGGTTGAAGCTGCAGCTCGACCTCGAAGCCCTTGATCGTCGCTTCCGCCGCATTGACGATCGTCTGGGTGAAGACCCCGTTGATGAGCGACCCCTGGTTGCGCTGGATGTTGCGATAGTCCTGGGTATAGGCGGCAATGTTCAACCGTCCGCTGCCGGTACCCATGCGGAAATCGGTCTTCATGCCGATTTCATAGTCGGTCACGTCCTCGGGCAGGAACGGCGTGAACTGGGCCGGCGTCGTCGCGGAAATGTTGAACCCACCCGTGCGATAGCCGGTGCGATGGGCGAGATAGACCAGTACGCCGCGTGCGATCTTATAGTCCGCGGTGAGCGAATAGGTGAACTTGTCATAGCTCTTTGAATAAGAGGTCATGCACGGGTTCAACGGCACGCCGGCGCCATTGACCAGCCGACAGCTGCCATTGCTGACGATGTTGCGTGTTGTGAGTTGGCGAAGATCATGGGTCTGCCGTCCGCCCGCGGTGAGCGAAAGCCCGGGCGCGAAGGCCGGGCGCCAGGTGAACTGGGCAAAGGCCGAATAGCTTTGATTGCGGACCGGGTCGGCGAAGGTCACGCGGTCGCCCTGATAGATGCCGCCGGCGGAGACACCGCCCTGGCCGCCGGTCTGCTGGCGGTCGCTGCCGCGCTCGAGGAAATAGAAGCCTCCCAGGATATAGTCGAGGCTGCCGCCGAAGATCGTGCCAAGCAACTGAAGCTCATCGCTATATTGCCGCACCGTCATGTCTTCACGCGACGGGAAATAGGGAATGATGCTGCCGGCTGCATCGGTGAATGTCAGGCTCGAGCCGTCAAGATCGAACGGGATGCTGGAACTTACGAAGCGATAACCCGCGATGTTCTTGAGCGTGACCCCTTGGGCGATGTCGATCTCGGTCACGTTCGAGACCGAGAAGGTCTTGATCTTCGTCTCGAGGACAAGGTCGCTGGTCGTACTGTGAAACGGCAGCGCGTTCACCCGGTCGAGTTCGGCGACCACGTTGGGGGCGGAACCAAACCCGATCCCCGGAAGCCGGCCGAGCAGCTTATAGCCGATGCCGTTTTCGTCGGCGCGGAATCCGCTGACAACCGTCCGGTTCTCGATACCATCCGCCGGTGACAGGGTCAGCGACACCCGCCAATTGTCCTTGTGCTCGTCATCGAGTTGCTGGCCGGTGGTGACATTGTTGGTGAACCCGTCGCGACGCTGGAGCGATCCGGCGACGCGCAGCTTGGCCCAGTCTGCCAGCGGGACGTTCACTGCGCCTTCGAGCCGCCAGGCATCGTAGTTGCCGTAGCCGCCGACGACATAGCCCTCGAAACGATCGGTCGGCGCCTGCGGCGTGATCAGCATCGCGCCGCCGGTGGTGTTGCGGCCGAACAGCGTCCCCTGCGGCCCCTTCAGCACCTGAACCGATGCTACGTCGAAAAAGGCGGAGTTCAGTCCCTGCGGACGGTTCTGTACGACATCGGCAAAATATACCGCCACCGCCGGATCCTTGGTAATATAGGGATCGAACTGGCGCTGGCCGCGGATCGCGACCTGCAGCACGTTTGAGCCGAATGCCGAGGGCTGGATCGTGAGGCCTGGCACCTTCTGGGGCAAATCTGCGACCGTGACGATGTTCGCTTCGACCAGCGAATCCGAGGTGAGTGCGGTCACCGCGAGCGGTACGTCCTGCAGCCGTTCCTCGCGACGGCGCGCAGTGACGACGATCTCCGGCGTGCCGCGCTCGAGCTGCGGATCGACCTGGGCGTCAGGCGCGCTGGTCTGGGCAAATGCCGGTGCCGTGCCCGCGGCGATGCCCATGACGAGCGGTGCCAACAGGATTCGTGTGAAGCGGGTCATGCGACGTTCCTCCCCATGATGTTTTGTTTTGCTTTGTTTTGCTGTCCGTCCGGCTGAGCCAAATTACCGAACCCGCCGGACGTGCCGGCATCCTGCCGCGCCGTTCAATGTGACGAAACGTCAATTCCTTCCTTGAGCCGAACGATCACGGATATGCTGCGGTGGCTGGTTCAGCCCGGCGGGGCGAGCGATGTGAGATAGGCAGTCATGGCCGCTGAAGGCTGTTTGCGAGACGGGTTGTAGAAGGGTGACAGCACGGTGAGCATCTGTTTCAGGTCGCGCTTGCGGGTCATCTTGCGGTGGCTCGCAACCCTGATCCTCGACTTCTCCCGCTGCGCCTCCGACATGCCTTCCCGGTCGATCGCGATCAGATAATCGGCCACGCTGTCCATGAAGCGGGTCAGGTGGCGATAAGCGTAGAGATAGCCCCAACAGCGATAGAGCCAGGCAAGGGGACCGCGCCCGTAAAGCGTGTGATAGACATCGAAACAGACGTGCCGGTGCTCGAACTCTTCGGCCAGATGCCATTTCCAGAGCTCGAGCGCAGCTGGGTCGGCGCTACGTTCAAGCAGCGGAAGGACCTGAAAGAAGGTTTCCGCATTGCTCGATCCAATCGCCTCGAAGCCTTCCGAATAAGCGAGGTTGAAGCGCAGGGACCGGTTCTCGAGCCAGTCCCTGTATTCTGCCGCGAGCCGCTTCTCGAAATCGATCAGGCCGGGATAGCCCTTTTCGCGCAGCATCTTGTTGAAAGCATTGTGGCGCTTGCAATGCTCGACTTCCTGCTTGTTGAAGACCTCGATGTCGCGCGAGAGTTGCGGGTCGTGACGTGCCACGCTGGGCTGAGCCTTGAGCATCACCCGGACAAGATAGGGCTCGATGTGCGAGGGTACGATCGACGCCGCATTGTAATGCTGCGCCAGTTCGCTGTTGCGCGACCAGTGCGGATCGACCGAGCCGAATTCCATCTTGGGATATCGTGGGGTCATCGCGGCGGGATAGGCCAGCCTTGCCCGCGCGCACATATCGCCGCGTCATTCAGCATATGGGTGATGGAGCGGCCTTATCTCTTGTTCCTGTACGAGATGCGGCAAAGGGTAGCGCAAAGCCGGAGAGGAATTCATGAGCAAAGCCACGCTGCCGCATCTCGCGCACCATGCAAATGAGACGCCCGACCGGCCTGCGGTGATCATGGCGGGCGCGGGCACGCTGCTGACCTATGCCGAACTCGAGGCGCGTTCGCATGCGCTGGCCGGCCAGCTCGCGGCACAGGGCATCAAGGCCGAGGACCATGTCGCGATCCTGATGGAAAATCGCGCGGACTTTCTGGTCGCGGCCTGGGCCGCGCAGCGCGCCGGCCTCTATTACACGCCGGTCAACTGGCATCTGACCGCCGACGAGGTCAGCTATATCGTGCAGGACTGCGGCGCACGCGCGATCCTGTCGAGTGAGGCAAGGCGCGACGTGCTGACGGGGGTGGCCGAGACCTGTGCCGATGTGGCGATCTGGCTGTGCGATTGCGGTGGTCCCTCCGGGTTTGCGCCCGAAAACGGCAACCCGCCAGCGGCTGCCGACTATGCGTCGCTCGAAGGCTCCTCGATGATCTATTCGTCCGGCACATCCGGGCGACCCAAGGGGATCAAGCGCCGTATCACGGGCGCGACGTTCGGCCAGCTTGGCGCGGGCGACCAGATGCTTCGCGGCCTCTATGCCTGGGACGCGGATACGGTCTGCCTCAACCCCTCGCCATTATACCATGCCGGGCCGCTCAACTTCGCGATGTCGACCCACCGGTCGGGCGGAACGGTCGTGCTGATGCGCGACTTCGATCCGCTCGAGGCGCTCGAGGCGATCGAGAAATACCGGGTGAACAAGGCCTGGTTGGTGCCGACGATGATGATCCGCATGCTCAAGACGCCGGATCGCGACCGCTATGACATCAGCAGCATCACGCATGCGGTCCACACCGCGGCGCCCTGTCCGCAGGATACCAAGCGGGCAATGATCGACTGGTGGGGGCCGGTGCTCTACGAATTCTACGCCGCGACCGAAGGCAATGGCCTGACCGCGATCACGCCGCAGGAATGGCTGGCACATCCCGGTTCGGTGGGGCGCTCGCCCGATGTCCGGATCGTCGGGGAGGATGGCGCGGTGCTGCCGGCCGGCGAGGTGGGCGTGATCTATTTCGCGTCGGACTGGACGGTGTTCGAATATCACAATGATCCGGCCAAGACCGCGGAAGCGCATGACCGCAACGGTTGGACGACGATCGGCGATATGGGGTATCTGGACGAGGAGGGCTATCTCTACCTCACCGACCGCAAGACCAACATGATCATCGCCGGCGGGGTGAACATCTACCCGCAGGAGGCGGAAAATGTGCTCGCCGTCCATCCCGCGATCGAGGATGTCGCGGTGATCGGTGTGCCGCATCCCGAATATGGCGAAGAGGTGAAGGCAGTGGTGCAGCTGGCGGCGGGACAGTCGGCATCGACTGAACTGGCGGCCGAACTGGTGGCGCACTGCCAGTCGAAGCTGGCCAAATACAAATGCCCGCGCAGCGTAGATTTTGTCGAGGCGCTGCCGCGCATGCCCAATGGCAAGCTGCTCAAGCGCGACTTGCGCGCGCGCTACTGGAACGATGCGAAGATCCGCATCTGATCAGTGGAAGGTGCGGCCGCCATCGACTGCCAGAACCGTGCCGGTGACATAGGAGGACGCTTCGCTGCTCAGGAACAGGATCGCCTCGGCCAGCTCGGACGGGCGCGCGACCCGCTTCATGGCATATTGCTGGACGAATGGCGCGTCGTCCGGGCTGGCATAGCCACCAAGCACGCCCTGAACCATCGGCGTATCGACGATACCCGGGGCGATGACATTGGCACGGATCCCCGGTGCGAGCTCCGCGCCCAGTGCCTTGGTGAAGGCGACAAGCCCCGCCTTGGTCGCAGCATAGGCAGCGATGCCCGGCGCGTTGGGCAACAGCGCCTGCCCCGAGGCGATATTGACGATCGTCGCGTTCCCGGTGACCTGCAAATGGGGTAAGGCCGCGCGACAGATCAGATAGGGCGCGGTCAGGTTGATCGCGACGAACCGGTCCCAGCTTTCGCGATCGAGCGCGTCGAGCGGCTGCGATCCGGCGATGCCCGCACTGTTCACGATGCCGTCGATTCCGCCCATCGCCTGCGCCGCCTTCGCTACGGCCGCGAGCAATTGAGCTTCGTCCGCCAGATCGGCGAGCATTGCCGTTCCAGCGGTTGCCTGGGCTGCCGATCGCAAGAGGTCGTCGCGGCGATCCAGCAGCGCCAGCGCCGCGCCTTCGCGAGCAAATAATTCGGCCGTCGCGCGACCGATGCCGGAGGCCGCGCCGGTGATCAGGATCCGTCGCCCGGCCAGCTTCATGCCACGGCCTCTGCCGCCCGCCGCGCAGGTGCCAGTGCCAGCCTGAACAGGGCGGCCGCACACAGACCCACAACCACATACATGATCGTCAGCGACCAATGGACCTGCATCGGATCGTGCAGCACGAAGGTGGTGATGAACGCGACCGAGGGGGGGCCAAGGCACATGCCCATCAGGTTGAACACCAGCACGAACAGCGCGGATATGCGCCCGCGATATTCGTTGGGCGTCACGATCTGGAGGTGCGCGACGGCCGGGCCGGTGAAAGGCTGGAGAAAATGGAGCAGCGCATAGGCGGGGATGAATAGCCAGAGGATGCCATCGGCAAGCTGGAAGGCGATGATCGCCATCGCGACGCCGATCAGGCAGGCATAGACGAAGTATCGCAGATGCGCGTCGCGCTGGCCGCGCGCGAACCAGCGATCGACGAACCAGCCGCCGAAGATGAAACCGGGAATGCCGCTGACCGCGCCGACGGTGCCGAGAATGATGCCGACCTCCGCAACACCGAGGCCGTAGCGGCGCATCAGCATCGCCGGTGCCCAGGCCGCAGTGCCATAGGCCATGACCGCAACCAGCCCGAAGCCGAGGAAGTGACAGATGAAATAGCGGCGGTTGGCGAGGAGGAAGTGCATCACGCCCCGATCGGGAGCGTCAAGGTCGAGCTTGCGGTGCCGGCGAACCGGCTCGGGAACGAGGAACATCAGGGCGGCGATGCCGACGCCGGGCAGCCCGGTGACGAGGAAGACCAGCTGCCACGGCTCCAGCACGCCGACACCGGGCAATGCCATGGCACCCATCGCCTCGAACTTCGCGATCAACGCGCCCCCTGCCATATAGGCGAGCGCGCCACCGATCGACGATCCCGTTGCGAACACGCCCAGCGCCAGGGCCAGGCGTCTGGGCGGAAACAGGTCGGCGATCATCGAATAGGCGGCGGGCGATAGCGACGCCTCCCCGACACCTACGCCGAAACGAGCCAGAAGCAGATGGGTGTAGGTGGAAGCGAGCCCGCAAGCGCCGGCCGCCAGCGACCACAGGGTCATGCCGAAATAGATGATCTTGCGCCGCGAATAGCGATCGACGAGCCATCCGATCGGCAAGCCGAACACGGCATAGAACAGGCCGAACGCCACGCCCTGGAGCAGTCCGATCTCGAAATCGCTGACGCCGAGGCTGGCCTTGATCGGTTCGACCATCAGCGAGATGATCTGCCGGTCGAGATACGACATGATCGCGACGAGCAGCAGGATCGTCACGCTGAACCAGGCGATACGCGGCGAAACCGCCGATGGGACGTCGGTTTCCGCACCAACCGTGTCGACTGTCCTCATCCCCTGACCTCATTTCCTTGCTTTGGGCATGATGGGTCAAGCCCAGGCGCCGGTCACGCCCGCGCGCCGATTGCGCACATCTATGCTCGATCAGCGCGGAAGTTGTTCTTCGATCGCTGCGAGGATCGCCGGGTCGGCGGGCAGCGTATCGGGTGCGAACCGGGCGGTGACGCTACCGTCCGGAGCGACCACGAACTTCTCGAAATTCCATTGCACTTCGGGTGCTGGGTTCACCGCGATGCCGTGGCTCTCCAGCTTGGCACGCATCGCGCCGCCGCTAGTGCTGACGGCGGCAGGCTGCGCTTCGATCAGAGCAGCATAGAGCGGGTGCTTGTCCGGGCCGGCCACGACCATCTTGGCGAACATCGGGAAATCGACGGCGTAGGCGGACCGGCAGAAGTCGGCGATCTCGGCATCTGTTCCCGGCTCCTGCCCGCGGAAATCGTTGGAGGGAAACCCCAGCACTTCGAACCCCCGGTCGCGATAGGCGCGGTACAGCGCCTCGAGCCCTTCATATTGCGAGGTCAGGCCGCATTTGGAGGCGGTGTTGACGATCAGCAGCGCCTTGCCGGCATGTTCGGCGAGCCGCGTCTCGCGGCCGTCGATCGTTCTTACCGGGATGTCCTGAAGCTTCGTCATGGCGACGCAATTCCTTTGCCGTTCGTTGGCGGATGTGAGCGGTGCTGGTTCCAATCCAGCCAGCGCAGGATTGCGCCGCCCATGACCAGATCGCGCGCCTGTCCTTTGAGCCAGGGCAGCTCCTCGTGGAAGAAGCGCACCAGCGTCGGATAGGGGCAGGGCAGGCGGCTGAGGTCCGATCCCCAGAAGGTCCGTTCGGCGCCAAAGGCGTCGAACAGCCGGCGCAGATAGGGGGTGACGTCGGGCCAGGGATGGCCCGCCGCGCTGTAGCCGGGCAGGCAGGTCGCCTTGATCGCAACATTGGGCAGCGCGGCCATCGCGATCACCTCCTCAACCTGCGCGAACGCCGTTGCGCCGGTCTCGTGAACCCGCGCACCCATATGATCGATGATCAGCCGCAGCGCGGGATATTCACGCGCGATACGGGCGAGCAGCGGCACCTTGCCGGCAGGGGCGATCATGAGCGGGACATTCTGCGCCTGCGCTTCGGCCCAAAGCCAGTGATCGACAGTCTCGGCACCCAGGATGATCCGGGCGCCCAACATGCCGGGCTGATGCCGCCACCGGGCCAGCGAACGCAGATCGGGCGGGAGACGCCCCATCACCGCGAAGCGGTCCGGGTGCGCCGCGGCGGCGGCGAGAACGAGGTCGTTGCGCTCGCCTTCCCAGGAAGGCGGGACAAGGATTGCGCGGGTGACGCATGCTGCGTCCATCGCCGACACCGCCTCGGCTGCGGTCATAGGATTGTCGCGCTGGGCCCGAGCGGTCCGGCCATTCGCGCCGGCGCGCGGCCATGGACGCTCGGGACAATCCTTTCCCCAGATATGGATCTGCGCATCGACGATCATGTGCCGGCGATAGCATCGCAGCAGCGATCCGGCCCATCACCTGTGTGATCAAACGCCCGGTTGCTTGATCCAGGAAGATGGACGGAGAATCGTCGCCCGCGAAGGAGAGAGTGCATGACCGGCCGCCTGCTCAGTCCCATCGGCACGAACAGCGTCGAGCGCCATCCCATCGCCCCGCGGCTCGATACGCTGAACGGCAAGAGGATCGGCCTGCTCGACAACACCAAGAAGAATGCGGGGCTGCTGCTCAAGGCGGCAGGCGAAATCCTGCAGCGCGACCATGGCGTGGCGGAGGTACGCGCCTACCGTAAGATCAGCTCGTCGCCGGGCGCTCCCGCGGCGACGCTGGACGCGCTGGCAGCGTGCGACGCAGTGATCAACGCTTATGGCGACTGCGGCTCGTGCACGTCCTGGTGCATCCATGATGGCGTAACGCTGGAAAAGCGCGGCGTGCCGACGACGACCATCAACAGCGACGCGTTCGTGGTGCTCGGGCAGCAGGAGGCGATCGCACTGGGCCTGCCCGGACTTCCAATCGTGATGGTGCCCCACCCGATGGGCGATATCGCAGCAGAAATCGTTGTCGAACGTGCGCACGGAATGATCGAACAGGTGGTGCGGGTCCTGACCGGCAGCGCGGCGCAGCTCGAGAGCGACTATACCGACCGCTATATCGGCGAGAGCAACAATTTCGCGCGTAGCAACATGTTCTGCGAGATCTGATCCATGACCGACGACCGCTATCTCGACCTGGCCGACGATCTCGACTTCGAGGCGGCGAACGAGGCGCTCTATCAGCTGGGCGTGACCGACGGGCTGCCCGTGATCCCGCCGACCGAAGCGCGGGTGGCGCGGATGCTGGCCGGGACACGCCGCGATGCTGGCCAGTCGCTTGGCGCGATGGGGCCGGGTTACGGCAAGGCGACGATCGAGAAGATCGCGGTCAACGCAGTCATGGCAGGTTGCCGTCCTGAATATCTGCCCGTGCTGATTGCCGCGTGCGAGGCAATGCTGGAGGACGAATTCAATCTCTATGGCATCAACGCCACCACCCATCCTGTCACGCCGATGCTGGTCGTCAATGGTCCCGCGGTCGAGCGGCTGCGCATCAACTCGGGCTATAACTGCATGGGGCCGGGCTGGCGTGCCAATGCGACCATCGGACGGGCGATCCGCCTGATCCTTATCAATATCGCCGGAGGATCACCGGGAAATGGCGACCGCGCAACGCACGGCACGCCCGCCAAATTCTCCTTCTGCATGGGCGAAAACGAGATGGCATCGCCCTGGGAGCCGCTGCACGTCCGCCGAGGGTTCGACCCCGGAGTGAGCACCGTCACCGTTCACGGCTCCGAAGCGCCCCATGAGATCAATAATCATACCAGCGAGGACGGAGAAGGCATCCTCAAGACCTTCGTCAGCACGATCTCGACGCTGGGCCATAACAATAGCTACCTTGGACATGGCGAGGTCGCGATCTGCATCGGCCCCGAACATGCCGATACGATCGCGCGCGACGGCATCGGCCTGCGCGAGGTTCAGGAGTATCTGTTCGCGAATGCGGGCAACACCCTGTCCCGACTGGTCGGGATCACCCGCGACAATTACGACGCCATGGCGCCGTTCAACCGTGACTCGGTGAGTGATCCGTTCGTGCCGCTGGTGTCGCGCCCGGAGGATTACCTCCTCTATGTGGCAGGCGGCGTCGGCAAGCACAGCATGGCAATGCCGAGCTTTGGCCTGACCAAGTCGGTGACCAGGGCGATCGAACTGGATTGACCGGTCAGGGCTGCGCCGGAGCGCCCCGCCGCAGCCGTTCGATCACATCGTCGAGGTCGCGCTGCCCTTCATAGCGGCCGCCCATGTCAAGGATCAGCGCGGGGTCGACCGGCGCGTTCAGCACATGATCGACAGCGAAGCTGCGATGCGCGATCCGCCAGCCGCCGTCGCGCCGCGTGAAGCTGTCGCCATAGCGGACACGGTAGATACGATCGACCGCCGGGGTACCCCTATGCTGCTCGACGGCGAGGCACCAGCTTTCGACGAATGCGGTGTCGGCCGCGGTGAATTCGATCAGGTGATTGGCCACCATATGCGACGCACGGGGAACGCCGGGGTGGCGCGCCGCGACCGTCGCGATGAAATCCGCCACCGGCACCGCACCATCGCCCTTGTCGATGATTGCGTCGGGGTGGAATACCGTCGCGAGCAGAGCCATGTCGATCCGGTCGATCGCGCGGCAATAGAGATAGAGCTGCTCCTCGATCTGCAACCGGTCGACGATGCGTTGGGGCGACCAGTCGCGCATTCTAGGCTGCGCGCCGGTTGCCGGTATCGGCGATCGCCGGCCAGAATTCCTCGCGGCTGCAGGTCACGAACCCGCCGGCGAGGCGGCGCCGCCAGAACTGGACGCTGCCGAAATCGTCTCGCCAGGCCATCAGCCGGCGCGTGCGGTGGTTGAGCGCATATTCCTTGCTGAACCCCATCGCGCCATGGACCTGATGGCCGATGCCGATCGCGGCGTCGGCGGCATCGCCCAGCCGCGAGCGAGCGGCAGCGATGAGCGTTTCCCTGCCCGCGTCCGCCGCTGCTTCAGCAATACCCGCGGATGCGAGCATGTGCGCGGCGAGTTCGGCCAGCATCTGCTGGATCACCTGGAATTTCGAGATTTCACGGCCGAACTGCTTGCGCTCACCCGCATAATCGATGCTGCGTGCCAGCGTCCATTCGATCGCCCCCAACATCTGCCCTGCGCGCAGAATGGCGGCGGTGCGCAACGTGGCGGACGTGTCGAGCGCGACGATCGCGCCGAGTGACCCTCTCAGCGTGTCGCGCGGCTCGTCCGCCGCATCGAGCGCAGCTTCCATTTCCCAACTTGCCGAGGCGCTCAGCGAAATTCCGGACGGGGTGACCGCCAGCACATGATCGACGCCGCCGCCCCAGGGCACCGCATGCAGCACGGCCGCGCCATCGTCGGCAAAGGCAAGCGCGATCAACCCGTCTGCGGGTTCAAGTCCGGCCTCGGCCAGCAGCTTGTTGCCCAGCATCGTTTCGACAATCGGTCCGGGTGCAGCCGCGGCACCCATGGCGCGCAGGATCGCAAAGGAATCGCCGATATCCGCGCCGATCCCGCCCTTGCCCTCGGGTACCAGCATTCGGGTGACGCCATTCTCCTCCAGTGCCTTGTAGAGCGCCGCCGGCAGCATGCGCCGTTCGCTCGCCTCGATCCTGCTCTGATCGAGCGTGTCGGCAAGGATCTGCTCGACCGTTTCGCGGAAGAATGCGCGGTTCTCGCTCATCTCAGGCCAATCCCTCGCGCGATGATTCCGCGCAAAATCTCGTTGGTACCACCACGAATGGTGAAAGCGGGCGCATAGACCTGCGCATGGCTCAGCAGGCGCCTGAGCCGCGCATTGCGGCCATTGGCGGTCAGATCTTCTGAGGCGACGAGGTTGCGCACGACGCGCACCGCCTCCTGCTCGAACTTGGTGCCGAGGTCCTTGACGATCGAGGCCTCGAGATTGGGAGACAATCCGCGCTGGATCATGCTGGCGACCGACATTGAAAGCTGGCGCAGCGACAGGAGATGCGAGAGCAGCCGCCCCAGTTCCTCAAGGCTCGCCGGCTGGGCGTCCGGGCCGAGAATGTCGATCAGTTCGGAGACCAGCCGGAAGCTTGACAGCCACCGTTCGGGTCCGGATCGTTCATAGGCGAGTTCGGCCGAGACCTGGTTCCAGCCATTGCCTTCCTGCCCGATCAATGCGTCGTCCGGGACGAACACGTCCTCAAGCAGCACCTCGTTGAAGTCATGTTCGCCCGCCATCGAGATGATCGGACTGATGGTGACGCCCGGCGTCTTGAGATCGACGATCAGCTGGCTGAGACCGGCATGGCGCGAACCCTCGACCGTCGAGGTACGAACGAGCGTGATCATGTAGTGAACGCGGTGCGCATTGGTGGTCCAGATCTTGCGCCCGTTGATGCGCCAGCCGCCCGCGACCTTTTCCGCGCGCGCCTTGAGCGAGGCGAGGTCCGACCCCGATTCCGGCTCGCTCATCCCGATGCAGAAATAGCAGTCACCCGCAGCGATCCGGGGCAGATAGAAGTCTTTCTGCGCGTCGTTTCCGAACTTTAGCAGAACCGGACCACTTTGCCGGTCCGCTACCCAATGCGCGCCGACGGGGAGCGCGGCGGCGAGCAGCTCCTCGTTCATCACATAGCGTTCGAGCGCGGTTCGCTCGCCGCCGCCATATTGCCTGGGCCAGGTGAGGCCGATCCACCCCTGTGCCGCGATCCGCTTGGTGGTTTCGATATCGAAGCCGAGGCCGATCCTTTCCGGCGGCGGCAAATGTCCTTCCGCGCGTTCGCGGGCGACGAAAGCGCGGACCTGCGCACGCAGCGTCTCGGCGGCTTCGGGGAGTTCGGGCAGATCCAGATGGAGCGCGGTCGCGGACATAGGCTCAGGCCGTGATGTGCGAACCGCCGTTCACCGACAGATGCTGTCCGGTGATGAAGGCGGCGGCGGGAGATAGCAGGAAGGCGATGGAATTGGCCGCCTCCTCCTTGGTCAGGAACCGGCCGAGCGGAATATTGGCGAGATAGCGATCGCGGAACTTTTCGCTGCGCACCGTCTCGGTCATCGCCGTTTCGACGACTCCGTAGGCGACCGAGTTGGTGCGGATCCCGTAGCGGCCCCATTCACGTGCGGCCGACATGGTCAGGCCCAGTACACCGGACTTGGCCGCGCCATAGTTGATCTGGCCGATCGTGCCCTTGCGGCCCGCATCCGACGAGATGTTGACGATGGCGCCGGGATCGCTCTCCCCGCTCTTGGCGCGAGCGATCATGTCCATGCCGACCGCCTGAAGCATGTTGAACGCGCCGGTCAGGTTGACGTCGATCACCGCCTGCCAGTCATCGGCGGTCATCTTGTCGATCATCGCAGTGCGGGTGATGCCCGCATTGTTGACCAGGCCATGGATACCGCCGAAGCGCGCAGCGGCCTCCGCCACAGCCTGTTTCACGAACGCGCGATCCGTGACGCTGCCGGCGATCTTCATCGCCTTACTCGAATCGAACGATGTCAACGCCGCGTCGAGTTGTTCTTCGCTGCGATCGAGCAAGATGACATTGGCGTCGAGCGCAGCGCAAAGCTGTGCGGTCGCAAGCCCGATCCCCTGTGCGGCTCCCGTGATCAGGATGGCGCGGCCTGACAGGTTCATTGGATTGGTCACGAAATTATTCCCCGAAATCTAAGTCTCGCGATCCGGTATGACGCGGCACGCTCAGGGGGCAACCGGCGCAGGGCAAGCATCACGGGGATGCTGAAACAGCGTCATGAACGCTTATCCGGGCATGGTCGCGCCACCATTCACCCGCAGGATCTGACCGGTGACATAGCGGCTGGCATCGGAGGCGAGGTAAAGCATGGCATGGGCGATGTCGGCAGGCTCGCCGGTCGCGCCGATCGGCGAGCGGGCAGCGTTGCGGCGGAGCGTTTCCCCGAGTTTTTCCGCTGTCATTCGTGCCTGGCCGGTCATCCCGGTCAGGACGAAGCCGGGCGCGACAGCATTGACGCGTATCTGCTTCGGCCCGAGTTCGACCGCCAGGCTGCGTGTCAGCATATTCACCGCGGCTTTGGTCATCGCATAGACCGACAGGCCCGCCATCGGTTGGTCCGCGGCGTTGGACGACACGTTGATGATCGTGCCGCCTCGCGTCCCCATTGCGCGCGCGGCGGCTGCGCAGCCCCAATAGGTGCCGTCCATGTTGATCCGCACGATGCGCGCATAGGCATCCGGCTCGGCATCGACCAGATCGAACAGGCCCGCCGTCCCAGCGACGTTCGCCCAGATATCGATCGGGGCGATGGACGCGGCGAACCGGGCCAGCCGTTCGAGCGCCTGGGGAGCGGACAGGTCGGCAGCAAATGCATGCGCGCGCTTGCCGATCTCGGCTGCGCGTGCGGCCAGCATCTTTCCATCGATGTCGGCCATCACGACCGTTGCGCCCATCGCGACATAGAAGCGTGCCGTTTCGAGCCCGATGCCAGATGCCGCCCCGGTCACGACAGCGAGCCGGTCGTCCAGCCGATACACCGCGAGCGGATCCATCACTTGCCCTTATAGGCAGGCGGGCGTTTCTCCACCGCAGCCGCGACCGCCTCATGCTGATCTTCAGTTTGTTGAACGACGGCCTGCATCGCCGATGCGATCTCCAGTGCAGCGGATAGATCGAGCCGCGCCGATTCGCGCAGCAATCGCGTATTGAGCCGGATCGAATGGGCGGGATGCCGGGCGATCCGCTTCGCAAGTGCCTTGGCTTCGTCGAGCAGCGCGGCGTGCGGCACCACGCCACGGACAAGTCCGATCTCGAGCGCACGTGCAGCATCGATCGTGTCGCCGGTAAGCGCCAGTTCCGCCGCCGCTGATGCGCCGATCGCGCGATTGAGGAACCATGCCCCGCCGGCCGCCGAAGTCAGGCCGAGCTTGATGAAGCTCTCCGCGAACTTTGCCCGTTCCGACGCGATGCGCATGGTGCACATCGTGGCGAAGTCCATCCCCGCGCCCATCGCCGCGCCATTGACCGCTGCGATCGAGGGGACTTCGAGGTCATACAGCGCGCGCGCGATCGTCTGCACGCCGGCCTGATAGGTCCGGCGGATTTCCGCCGCATTACCTGCGAAGTGATTGGCGCGGGCATACATGTCCTTGATGTTGCCGCCCGCGCAGAACACGTCGCCTGCGCCCGTCAAGATCACGCAGCTGACGCTCATGTCCGCATTGGCTTCGGCGCAGGCGGCAACCAGCGCGCGCGTCAGCTCGGGGCTCAGCGCGTTGCGCGTCGCGGGATCGTCGATCGTCAGGATCAGGATCGGCCCCTCACGCTCGGCCTTGAGGACGGGGCCGCTCATGCAAAGGCCCTTTCGAGCGCCGTTTCGGGTTTGCCGATCTGGTCGCGTGATTCCAGTCTCAGGATCGGTCCGGCGAAGGTTTCGGGATCCTCGATGATCGCGCAGACATGCTCGCCGACCTCGGTGTCCATCACCCAATGCGGTTCGGCGATATCGCGCTTGCGCTCGCCATTGATCATGCTGATCAGCATGAGCTCACGTATCTGCGCACCGTCGCGATATTCCCTGGCGAAGCCGCGGTACATCATCCGTTGTGCCGCCTGGAGCATCGAAAGCTGCGCCATTTTGGGGAGGATAAAGTCCGCCGTGCCGCCGCCGATCCCGATCAGCATCCCGTCTCGCGGCAGCTGCGGGAGCATCGCCTTGATCGCATGGAAATGGGTCAGCAAATTGGTCGCATAGACCTCCGCCATTTCGGCGCTCGACCATTCGAGCAGGGGCTTTGTCGCATTGGGCGCATTGACCGCGATGGCGACTGCATCGATGCCCCCAAACGGCGCCTGCGCCGCCTCCCACAATGCGATCGCAGCCTCGACCGAGCCGAGATCGCCGACCACGGTGGCGATGCCCGAACCGTCCTCATAGCGAACAAGGCGCTCGGCGTTTCGGTCCCCGGCGACAAGCCGGAAGCCTCGTGCGTGCGCGCCGCGGACGATGCCCTGTCCGATGTCCCCGCAAGCGCCGAGGACGAGAAGCCGCTTGGCTGCCATTTTGCTGTTCCTTCCGGGCACGATCCTAGCCGCGGTGTCGCGCGCTGACACCGTGGTGCCGATGATCAACACATCCGTGCTGGGATGGCTGGAATAGCCTAGGCTGTCGCGGCAGCCGGCTTGCGGGCGTAGCGATCCAGGACTTCCTGAAGGCCCTGCGGCGGCAACCGGTCGGCGGGCTTGTAGAAGGGCGACAGGATGCGCTTGAGATGCGCCTTGGCGTGCCGGCCGGTGACCTGCTGCACATGCTGCTGCCGCGCGATCGAGGCGGCGCGTTCCTCCGCGCTCATGCCCTCGCGGTCCTTCTCGAGCAGATAGGTCTGCACTTTGCGCACATGCCCGCGGATATGTTTCACCGCGTAGAAGAACGCCCAGATACGATAGAGATAGGCGATCGGTCCGCGACCGAACAATGCGTGATAGACGTCGTGCGCCACCTCGCGATGCTCATATTCCTCGGCCAGATGCCATTTCCACATTTCGACCGCCTCGGCATCCGCGCCATCAAGGAATGGCGCGAAATCCTCGAAGAAATTGTCGACCGCGACGGAGCTGACCGCCTCGAATCCCTCCGAATAGGCGACATTGAAGCGCAGCGATTTGGTCTTCAGGAAGCGATCGTAATCCGCCTCATATTCCTTCTCGATCGCCAGCATGCCTTCATAACCGTCAGCGCGCAGCGCCTTGTTGAACAGCAGATGCTGCCGGCAATGCTGCATCTCCTGCTTGATGAAGATCGCCAGATCCTTGTGGAGTTTCTCATGTCTGGTGGGCAGCGCTGCCTGCGCTTGCAGCATCACCTTGACCAGATAGGGTTCGATATAGGCCGGGACGGTCGATGCCGCGTTCTGCATCTGCGCGAATTCGCGATGCGGCGCCCAATGCGCCCGGACTTTCGAGAAATCCCATTTGGGAAAGCGTACCTGCATCGTGCCTCTCCGGATGCGGCGGTTCTAAAATCCGCCATGGCCAGAAAATAACATATTGTCGGCTTTTCGGGGAGGAGGGGGCGGCATATCACATATGTGATCCGTCTGCTATGGACAGCACGGATGTGATTGAGGCAGCTTGCGGTTGCCGATGGATCGCAAGCGCTCGTCAGCAGCGCCGAAATTAGGAGAGAACCGATGGCACGTCGCCGTTCGGCCCCGTCGCGAGACCGTATTCTGGTTCGCGCGCCGATTGAGAACAAGACCGTCAAATCTGCCGGTCGAGTGCTTGAAATCCTTGAATATTTTGACGATTTGCAACGCCAGTCGACGGTGATGGAGATCGCCGATGCGCTTGGCTATCCCCAGTCCAGCACCTCCGCGCTCCTTCGCAGTCTGGTGAGCCTCGGTTACCTCAATTATGATCCAATGGCGCGCACCTACATCACTTCGAGCCGCGTCGCACTCCTTGGTAGCTGGGTGAACTCGCAGTTTTTTGCAGAGGGCGCCATCATCTCCATGATGAAGGAGCTGAACGAGCAGACGGGTGACACCATCGTCCTTGCTGTCCGCAACGGTCTGCATATCCAGTATATCCATGTGATCCAGGCGACCAGTCCGGCGCGACTGCACATGACGCTTGGGACCGTGCGGCCGCTCGCCGCATCGGGCGCGGGCTATGCGTTGCTCAGCACCATGACCGATTCTGAGATCACCCGGCTGGTGATGCGGATCAATGCCGAAGCGCAGGATGGCGAAGCTCTGGTCAAGATTCGCGACCTGCTCGAGGAGATCGCCGTGATCCGGCGCAAGGGCTATGCCTTCACCTGCGACATGGTAACCCGCGGCGGCGGCATCGTCGCCGCGCCGCTGCCCCGGATCAGCGGCCAGCAGCGCATGATCGTCGGCATCGGCGGCATCAGCGAGGTGATGCGCGGGCGGGAGGAGGAGCTGTCCAAGGCTCTGATGGAACAGATCGACGCGCGTTTCGGCCGCGGCAGCCGCAACGTCGTGCAGATGCCCAACCGGGAACCATCGCGCATTGTCATGCCGAGCCTGCAAACTGCGTGATGCGCTGCGTGCCAATCTGACCAATCGGGGGATCGAATGACGAACATGAACAAGGGCGCGGCACCCCTTGCCGGGCGCCGCGTCCTTGACTTGTCGCGTGTGCTGGCCGGCCCCTGGTGCACGATGGTGCTCGCGGACCTGGGTGCCGAGGTCACCAAGGTCGAGCATCCGCGCGGCGGTGACGACACGCGCCATTGGGGGCCGCCCTATACTGGTGGCGAATCGGCCTATTATCTGTGCGCCAATCGCAACAAGCGCAGCATCGCGCTCGATATCTCGAAGCCAGAAGGGCAGCGCATCGTGCGCGACCTGGCAGCGCGGGCCGATGTGCTGGTCGAGAATTACAAGCTTGGCGGGCTGGAGAAGTTCGGCCTCGGTTATTCATCGATCGCCGAGATCAACCCGCGCATCGTCTATTGCTCGATCTCGGGCTATGGGCGGCGCTCGCCCATCGCGGAGCGGCCGGGCTATGACTATGTGATCCAGGCCGAGGGCGGGTTGATGTCGGTCACCGGCCCGGTCGATGGCGAGCCGATGAAGGTCGGGGTGGCTGTTGCCGATCTCTTCACCGGCATGGCGGCGGCGCAGGCGATCCTGGCGGCGCTGATCGCCGCCGATCGCGATGGGGTCGGGCAGCATCTCGACATGGCGCTCTATGATTGCCAGCTTGCGATGCTGGCCAATGTCGGCAGTGCCGCGCTTGTCGCCGGCACCGAGCCGCGCCGCTATGGGAACGGTCATCCGACGGTCGTGCCCTATCAATTGTTCGATACCCTCGACGGACAGGTAGTGGTCGCGGTCGGCAATGATGCGCAGTTCACGGCCTTCGCAACCCGTCTGCTCGACCGGCCCGATCTCGCGACGGATGAACGGTTCGCGAAGAATGGTTCGCGCGTCGCCAATCGCGATGCGCTGCTCGCGGAGATCATGCCGCTGATGCGCGAGCACACGACCGAATGGTGGTTGGCGGGTCTGCGATCGGTCGGCGTACCGACCGGCGCGGTGCGTCAGGTTGGGGAAGCGCTCGCCGCGCCGGAAGCGACTGCGCGCGATATGGTCGCCACGGTCGCGCATCCCAGCGCGGGCGAGGTGAAGCTCGTTGCTTCCCCGCTCAAGCTTGGCCGTACGCCGGTTGTCTCGCCGGTCGCCCCGCCGATGCTGGGCCAGCACAGCCGGACCGTGCTGGCAGAGCTCGGCTATCGAACCGACGAGATCGAGGCGCTCCTCGAGAGGGGCGTTATCGCCTGAACGCGGTCACGTATGTGATGAAACAGACAGTTGCACACGCAGCTTTGGAAAGCTGACACAATGTCAGCTATGCCGCGGGCAGGAGAAGGATGAACATGGCGGGAATCGACGTCGTCATCACTGGCATCGGACAGTCTGCGGTCGGGCGAAAGCTGGCGCAGTCGGGCCTCGAGCTGACCGTGGACGCGGCGCTTGAGGCGATCGCCGACGCCGGGCTGACTGTCGCCGACATCGACGGCATGTCGACCTTTCCGGGCCGCCGGCCCGATGCGATCCCGTTCTCCCCAGTCGGCACGATGGATCTCAAGGAAGCGCTCGATTTCAAACTGAACTGGTTTGCCGGGGCGATGGAAGGGTCGGCGCAGCTTGGTTCCATCATCAATGCCTATGCTGCGATCAAGGCGGGGTTGGCGCGGCACGTCTTGTGTTTCCGTACCGTCAAGGAAGGGTCGGGCGGGGCGTCGTGGAAGGAGAATGCCGAAGTCCGCACGCAACGCGTTCGGCTCGACGGCGAATTTCAGTATATTTTCCCCTATGACGCGATCTCGGCGACCAACTGGTTGTCGCAATATGCGCAGCGCCATTTTCATCTGTACGGGACCCGGCGCGAGCACCTTGGCGCGATTGCACTCAACGCGCGGCGCGGCGCGATGGACAATCCCAAGGCGCTGTTCCGCGATCCGATGACGATGGACGATTATCTGTCGGCGCGGATGATCAGCACGCCGTTCGGGCTGCTCGATTGCGATGCACCGACTGATGCCTCGACTGTGATCCTGCTCTCCGCAGCGGATGCGGTGGCGGACCGCAGCAAGCCGGTCGTGCGCATCGACTCGGTGGGTGGCGGTATCCATGGCCGCGCCGCCTGGGACCAGGCGGAAATGCCGCGCATGGCGGCACATGATGCGGCGCGGATGCTGTGGTCGCGAACCGACTTGAAGCCTGCGGATGTCGATGTCGCGCTGCTCTACGATGGCTTCAGTTTCCTCGCATTGACCTGGCTCGAGGCAATGGGGTTTTGCGGGATCGGCGAGGGCGGCGCCTTTGTCGAAGGCGGCAGCCGAATCGCGCGTGACGGCGCGCTGCCGCTCAATCCGCATGGCGGGCAATTGTCCGGTGGGCGCACCCATGGCTTTGGTTTCATTCACGAAGCTGTGGTCCAGCTTCGCGGGCAGGGCGGGGCACGGCAGGTTGCCGGAGATCCCAAGGTTGCAGCGGTCACCAATGGCGGCGGTCCGATGGCGGGCGCGATGCTGCTGGTGCGCGACTGAACAAGATGAGAGGATGATCATGACGAACCCCAACTGGTCCCCCGGCACGCAGACGACTACGGTCGAAGTGCTGCGGAGCGCCTTGGCGAAGCGCGGCCCCAACTGGGAGTTCGTGGATTATTCGGGCGAGAAATACACGCTTGGTTTCCTCGACGCGCAGAGTACGAGCCTTGCCCATGCCTTGCGGGCATCGGGCGCGCGTGCCGGCGAATGCGTGATATCGATCCTCGACAACTGCGTCGAACAGCTGCTGCTGCTGTTCGCCTGCGCAAAGATCGGCGCGGTCCATGTCCCGCTCAATACCGCCTATAAGGGCGAGTATCTGCGCCACCAGGTCGCGGATTCTCGGGCCGCTGTGCTGGTCGCCGAAAAGGAATATGTCGAGCGGCTGATCGCGATCGAGGGCGGCCTGCCCGACGCCCGGGTGCTGCTGATCAAGGGCGAGCTGCCGGAAGGCATGGCGGCGAACAAGCTCGAGATGCGTATGCTCGCCGATGTGCTGGTCCCGACCGAGGAACCCACGGGCCATGAGAGCAAGCCCGGCGATCTTGCGATGCTGGTCTACACCGCCGGCACCACCGGCCCCTCCAAGGGCTGCATGATCAGCCAGAACTATCTGTGCAATCAGGCGCGACAGCTTGCGACCTGCCTTCACTATGACGGGGATGATGTCGTGTGGACGCCGTTGCCCGGCTTCCACATGAACCAATATTCCGCGACCGTCCTGTCGTCGATGATGGTGGGCGGGAAATGCGCGATCTATCCGCGCTTCTCGGTGTCGCGCTTTTGGGACGAGCTGGAGCGGGTCGGCGCGACCGTCACCCATATCCTCTCGTCGATGGTGCGGTTCGTGGCCGAGGCGCCCGACAACCCCGCCTCGCTGCGTTACAAGGGCAAGCTGCGCGTGGCAGGGGGCGCGCCGTTTCCTGAAGAGCTGCAGACGATCTGGCGCGAACGCTTTGCGCCCAAACATGTCCATGCGCCCGTTGGCTATGGCCTGACCGAATGCGCGATCGTCACCAGCGTCGACATGACCGTGCCGCGCCCCACCGCAAGCTCCGGCACCCACAATGACGATTTCGAGGTGATGATCGTCGACGATGACGACGCCGAGGTTGCGGCCGACACGCCCGGCGAAATCCTGGTCCGCCCGAAAAAGCCCCATGTGATGTTCGAGGGCTATTGGGGCCGGCCCGCCGAGACGATGAAGGTGCTCAAGAACTTCTGGTTCCACACCGGCGACATCGGCAAGTTCGACGCTGACGGCTGGTTCTACTTCCTCGACCGGAAGAAGGACTATCTGCGCCGCCGCGGCGAGAATATCTCGTCGATGGAAGTGGAGGGGGTGTTCAGCCTGCATCCCGCTATCCAGGAAGTCGCCGTCCATGCCGTGCTCGCCGACCTGGAGGACGATGTGAAGGCGACGATCGTCCTTGTCGAGGGGGCGGCGCTGACTGAGGAAGAACTGTGCCGCTGGTCGGTTGAAAACCTGCCCTATTTCGCGGTGCCGCGCTTTATCGAGTTCCGCGCGGCACTGCCCAAGAACCCCGTCGGGCGTGTGCTCAAATATGAGCTGCGCGATCAGGGGATCACCGAGGCGACCTGGGACCGCGAAACCTCATCGGTCGAACTGGTCAAGCGCTGAGCTGAACCGCCTTTACGCAGGGTGCGGATTGTTGTAGTCAGAAAACCAACAGCATGTCAGTTTTAGGAAGAGGATCGATGCCATGAAGGTTGAGGATCTCATTATCGTCAGCGTCGACGACCATATCGTCGAGCCGCCCACCATGTACGACCAACATCTTTCGGTGCAGCACAAGGCGATCAAGCCGGAACTGCGCAAGGATGCTAACGGCGCGGATTTCTGGCTGTACGAGGGCAAGCGCACCGGCTCGATCGGGCTGAACGCCGTCGTCGGCCGGATGAAAGAGGAATATGGCTGCGAGCCGGTTTCGTTCGAGCAGATGCGCAAGGGCGCGTGGGACATCGATTCACGCATCGAGGACATGAACGCCAACGGGATCCTGGCGTCGCTCAACTTCCCCAGCGTGGTCCGCTTCGACGGCGCGCTGTTCCACGAGTTCGACAACAAGGCGAACGCGCTGACGCTGTTGCGGGCCTATAATGACTGGCATATCGACGAATGGTGCGGCAGCCATCCGGGCCGCAACATCCCGCTGGCGCTGGTGCCCTATTGGGACATCGATGCTACGGTCGAAGAGATCAAGCGCGTGTCCGCAAAGGGCTGTCACGCGATCACCTTCAGCGACAATCCCTCGCTCAAGGGACAGCCGAGCATTCACAACGAGCATTGGGAACCGCTCTGGAAGGCGTGCGCCGACCACGACATCGTGATCAATATTCATATCGGATCGGGCGCGCAGGCCCCGCATGCATCGATGGAATCGCCGATCGATGCCTGGATCACGACCATGCCGATCTCGATCGTCAATTCAGCGGCGGACTGGCTGCACCTCAAGGCATTGCAGCGTTATCCGCTCCAGGTCTCGCTGTCCGAAGGCGGGATCGGCTGGATTCCCTATTTCCTCGAGCGAGCCGACTTCGTCCATGAACATCACAAGGCCTGGACTCACGCCGATTTCGGAAAGAAGAAGCCGAGCGACGTTTTCCGCGAACATTTCCTGACCTGCTTCATCGACGACGCCTTCGGCCTCGAGAATCTCGACAAGATCGGCGAGAATAATGTCGCCTATGAATGCGATTATCCGCACTCCGATACGGTGTGGCCGGAATCGGCCGACCGCCTGAGGGCGACGCTGAGCGGTATTTCCGACACGGCGATCGAGAAGATCACCCATGGCAATGCGCTGCGCCTGTTCAACTTCGACGCTTTCGGAATGATGGGCGGCCGGGAGAACTGCACCGTCGGCAAGTTGCGCAAGGCAGCCCAGCATATCGACACCGCGCCCCGAAGCTATGGCGGACCCGCCCCACTCGCCGAGGGCGAGGTCGCGCGCCGGGTGACCTCGGGCGACATCACCAAGATGTTCATGGACGTCGCCAAGCAGGACGGCGAACTCGAAGCGGCCGAGTGAGATGGGTGCCGGTTATCAGCGGATGCTGCCCAGGCTCGACGATCTGAACCGCTTCTATTGGACAAGCGGCGAAGACGGCGTGCTGCGCATGCTGCGATGCCAGGATTGCAGCCTCTGGGTGCATCCGCCCCAACCGGTCTGTCCGAAATGCCTGACCAAGCATCTCGCCCCCGAGCCGCTGTCCGGACGAGGCACGGTGTTCAGCTATACGGTGAACGAGAAGGCGTGGGGCCCGGGCCTCGAGGTTCCCTATGTCATCGGCGTCGTTCGGCTGGACGAACAGGACGGGCTTCAGCTCACTACCAACATATGCGGAATCGCATCCGATCAGGTCCACATCGGCATGCGTGTCAGAGTCACGTTCGATCACGATGAGGATATCTGGCTTCCGATGTTCGAACCCGAAGCAATGCGCAACGCGGCCTGATACGGCTGCGGCGATCAAGGAGAGAGATTGTGGCTGTAACGGCTGTACTTGAACGCGAACCCGAAACCCGCATTTTGCCCTATGCGGTCTATGACGGCGATGGACATCTCTATGAGACGATGGACACGTTCCGCCGCCATCTGCCCAAGCAGTTTCACAAGGATTTCCAGTATGTGCAGGTCGAAGGCCGCACCAAGCTGGCGATCAACGGGCATATCAGCGAATATATACCCAACCCGACCTTCGAGGTCGTCGCCGCGCCGGGCAGCCATGAAATCTGGTATCGTGGCGAGAATGCCGAGGGCAAGACGCTGCGCGAGCTCACCGGCGATCCGCTGGCCTATCAGCCCGAGTTCGGCAATCCCGAAGCCCGGCTGAAGCTGCTTGACGAGCAAGGCGTGCACGCCCAGCTCATTTTCCCGACCCTGGCCTCGATCATCGAGGGGCATATGGGCAACAATGTCGAACTGATGGCGGCGCTGGTTCATTCACTCAACGCCTGGGTGCTCGACGAATGGAGCTTCAACTACAAGGACCGGCTCTATCCCTGCGCCTATATTTCGCTGGCCGATGCCGAGAAGGCCGAACAGGAACTGGATTGGGCGCTGAAGCATGGCGCACGCCATATCCTGATCCGTCCGGCGCCGGTGCCCGGACTGTTCGGTCCGCGTTCCCCTGGCCTTCGCGAGTTCGACCGTTTCTGGGGCAAGGTCAACGAATCGAATATCTTCGTCGTCCTGCATGTGTCCGACAGCGGCTACGATCAGATCTATCGCTGGTGGGGCAGCGGCGCCAACGAAATGGTCGCGTTCGACCGCTCGGATCCGTTGAAGGCATGCATGGATACGCAGGGGCGCTCGATCGCCGACACCATCGCGGCGCTGATCGCGCATGGCGTGATGGATCGCTTCCCGAACATTCGCTGGATGTCGGCCGAGAATGGCTCGATCTGGGTTCCGCATCTGATGAAAATGTTCAAGCGCGCCCATGGCCAGATGCCGCAGGCCTTCAAGCGCCATCCGATCGATACGTTCCGAGAGAGCGTGTTCGTCGAGCCCTATTACGAGGAGGACCTGAACGAGCTGCGCGAATTCGTCCCGGTCGAGCGCCTGGTGTTCGGCAGCGACTGGCCGCATGCCGAAGGGCTCGCAATGCCGCTCGACTTCCTCCACGAGGTGAAGGATTTCACGCCGGCAGAACAGGAGATGTTCATGAGCAGCAACTTGAAGGGCCTGCTCGAAGGCAAGCGCTGAACATCGCGATAGGCAAGCTATGCCGCCCGGACCCTGGGTCCGGGCGGCTTCTCTATGCCTGTTGGCGAACTGAGGCGATCGCGCGATCTGCGGGCGAGCCTTTGACGGTCGGCGTGAACAGCAACGTCAGGATGTCGATCTCGGCCTGTTTCAGGTCATCCGGCGCGACGATCGCAGGATTCTGTCGCATCGTTGCAGGACGCGCCGCCATGCGCTCGATCGCCGAATAGATGATCACGCTGCGCGCCAGTGCCGATTTCGGATCGACATCGTCAGGGTGCGCCGCGAGGATGCGTTCGGCGATCGCATGGATCAGCGGCATTGCCGCTTCCTGACGGACGGCGAGGAAGGCGGGATGCGCGCTGTCCGACAAATAGTTGCGGACCGTGAGGATCGCTCGATGCCGGTCCCAATAGGCACTGAAGGCATCGATGAAGCGCGTCGCATGTTCTGCAGGCGAGGCCGATGTCCAGTCGCCGCGTAGCGCCTCCTGGACCTCATCCATGTCTGCCCCGGCCTCATGGCTGAGGGCCAGAAGGATCTCGTCGATATCCTTGAAGTACAAATAGAATGTTTGCGAAGCCAGTGTCGCAGCGCGGGCAATGGCACTGGCCGTCAGCTTGTGCGCCGGCTCGACCGCGATCAGCTGACGGGCCGCATCGAGCAACCGCCGCCGGCTTTCGGCTCCCTTGCGGCCGATCGACTGTCCATGCTTGTTCGTCTCGTCCATCGCGCTGTGGAACGCCGCGAGACGCTCCCTGTCAAGCGCGGGCGGACTCAGCTTCGCGATTTGGGCATGCCCAGCGACTTCTCGGCGATCAGGCTGCGGTGCACTTCGCTGGTGCCGCCATAGACGGTCATGGCGATGGCCCGCCGCATCGTTGTTTCGACATAGTCCATGTCGGGGTCGACACCGCGCACCAGCGACCCGGGTGCGCCGGCCTCGACGATCGCGCTGGCATCCCGGTACATGGTTTCAGTCGTGAACATTTTCGCCATCGGACCATAGCTGATGTCGTGGATGCCTTCGACATCCGCCCACACCTGGCGCCGGCAGAGCACATCCGCCACTTCGTCGTTGATTGCGGCACGAGCCAGCACGCGACGAAGGAACGGGTTGTCGATCGGCGCCGCGCCATTGCCGCTCGGCTTGCGCGCCCAGGCGAGGGCTCGGCGCATCATTGCGGTCTGCGCCGCGTGATAGCCTGATCCACCATGTTCGAAGCCGAGCGCCGATGCCATGACGCGCGCGCCGTCGCCGACCTCGCCGATGCGGTAGCGATCCGAAATGCGGACATCAGTGAAGTAGGTGATGTTCGTCTTCTCGTCCTGCAGTGTATAGACCGGGTGCAGTTCGATGCCGGGCAGCTTCATCGGCATGATGAACATCGTCAGGCCCTGGTGCTTCTTGCCGCTATTGTCGGTGCGGGTCAGCATCAGGATATAGTCAGCCTGGTGGCCGTTGGTGGTGAACATCTTCTGCCCGTTCAGCACCCATTCGTCACCCTCGCGTACGGCACTGAACTTGGTCCCGAACACGTCCGAGCCCGATTGCGGCTCGGAGAAGCCGAGCGCGCCCAATGCTTCGCCGCGGGCGATGGCGCCGACGATCTCTTCCTTTGTTTCCGGCTGCGACCAGAGTTGCGCCATCTTGGCGACGAACTCGGTGACAGCGATCGGCGTGCGGGTCCAACCGATATCTTCCCACATCGGTGCAGCGGCCATCACTTCGTAGCGGCTGCGGACTTTCTGGCCGTCGGCGCCAAGGTCTGGATAGGCATGGCCAGCCTCGGCCAGCTTCTTGTGGAAGCCGGGATGGTGGCCCGCGGTGGAGTGATGCTTCTTCGCTGCGATATCGGGGGCCATCTGCCCTTCGACGAAGCTGCGCAACTCGGCGGCATAGGCGTCGGCCTCTGCTCCCCATTCGAAATCGATCTCCACCTCCCCGGCGCGGGGCAGGGCTACGGTCTCGCCGTCCCAAAGGCGCGCGGCGATGCGGTCGAGCTCGGCATTGGGGTCGCCTGCGATCAGCGACAGCAGCTTGGCGCGACGGAAATAGAGCTGGACGTCATATTCCAGGCTGAGGCCATAGCCACCAAAGGTACGCACCGAATGCTGCACCGCCTGGTCCACGCTATGGGCCGCCCACCAATAGGCCATCGCTGCGCGCGCGCCTCCTTTGGCATCGCCCGCTGCAATCGAGGCAATGGCGCGCCATGCCAGCAGCTTTGCCCCGTCCATATGCGTCGCCGCGTCGGCCATCGGATGCGCAATGCCCTGATAGGCGCCGATCGGCGAGCCATAGGCATGGCGCTCGACCGAGTAGGCGGCGGCGAGCTCGAGCGCCCGGCGGCCAAGGCCGGCCAGATAGGCAGCGGTGAGGACCTTCCATTCCTCGCCCGCGGCGGCGAACTGCGATATCGCAGTGTCGCCGGTCGCCAGCACGAACCGCTCGCCCGCTCCGCTCGACAGATCGAGATTGGCGACCGCGGCGGCGGCGATATTAGGCGCTTTCGCGGCATTCAACCCGGTCAGGGCGACGAGGTCGTTTCCGTCAAGCGCGAGCACGACATGGGCGCGCGACCCGCCGAGCACCGGTTGGGCCACACCCGGCGCAACCGGGTTGAGCGCAAGTGTTGCGATCGCCCCGCTATCGACCGCGGACAACAGTGCGGCGGGGGCATCCAGCCGGTGCAGCAGCGCGATCGCCACGATCGCTTCGATCAGCGGCACGGGCGCGACATGGCGGCCCGCTTCCTCGGCAACGATCGCCGCATCCATCAGCGTCATCCCGCCATCCTGCGGTTCGATCGCCCGGATACCGACAATGCCCAGCTCAACCAGCTTGTCCCACAGCGCCTGATCGACCCCTGTATCCTCGGCGGCGCGCAGCCGCTCCGGCGTCGCCTCGTCTGCGAACAGGCGGGCGACGGTGTCCTTCAGCATCGACTGGCTTTCGGAGAGGGCAAGCTTCATTGGACGGAATCCTTCAGGCCTTCTTGTTGACTGCAGTCATTTCTTCGAGATTGGCGAGCGTGACCCGGCCTTCGGCGGCCCAGGCATTGGCATGGCCCAGAGAATGGGTGTCGAAGCACGCCTGGATCGCGGCATATTGTCCCATGATGTCCATCGTCTGATTGACCGCGCGCTTGGCCATGAGCAGGCCGTGCGGATGCTTGGTCGCGATGTCGTTCGCCAATGCCAGCGTGGCTTCATGCAGCTGCTCAAGCGGGACGACGCGATTGATCATGCCGACCTTCTCGGCCTCTTCGGCATTCATCCACCGGCCGGTGAACAGCATTTCCTTGGCCTTGCGGGGGCCGAACTCCCAAGTGTGGCCGTGATATTCGACGCCGCCGATCGCCATGTTGATCACGGGATCGGAAAAGCGCGAATTGTCGGCCGCGACGATCAGATCCATCGGCCAGATCAGCATCAGCCCGGCCGCGACACAGGCCCCCTGAACCGCGGCGATGGTGGGCTTGGGAAGGTTGCGCCACTTGTTCGAATAGCCGAGGAAATGCTTGCTTTCCCAGCGGTACATCCGAAGCAGGCCGTTCGCGCTGACATCGTCGAACATCGACAGCCAGGGTTCGTGCTTCACCACTTCCGCGGAGATGTCATGGCCGGCCGAAAAATGCTTGCCGCTGGCGTTCAGCACGATGACCCGGACATTGTCGTCGGCGATCGCCTTGTCGAACGCGGCGTCCAGTTCCGTCAGCAGCGGCGGGTGCTGCGCGTTGTTCGCCTCGGGCCGATTGAGTGTGACGATCGCAACGCGGTCGCGGACTTCGTACAGGATAAAACTCATCTTGCTGCTCCTCAGCGCATCGGCATGCGGATGGCGCCATCGAGACGCACGGTCTCGCCGTTGAAATAGCCGTTTCGTACCATTTCCAGCACCAGGCTGGCATATTCAGCCGGGGCCCCGAAGCGTTTCGGGAAGGGGACCGATGCCTCCAGTACGCTGCGCACATTGTCCGGCACGCCCAGCATCGGCGGCGTCGCGAAAATGCCCGGCATGATCGTGTTGATGCGGATCGCCGAGCCGGAGAGATCACGCGCGATCGGGAGCGTCATGCCGACCACAGCCGCCTTCGACGCTGAATAGGCCGCCTGACCCATCTGCCCGTCCTGGGCTGCAGCGGATGCGGTGCAAACGATCGCGCCACGCTCCCCGTCCACCGGGTCGAGCGTCAGCATGCCCGCCGCCGAACGGGTGATGCAGCGGAATGTGCCCACCGTGTTGACCATCAAAACCCAGGCGAACTTGTCGCTGGGGAAATACCTGATCTCACCGGTCTTCTTGTCGACGCCGGCAGTCTTGATCGAGTTGCCCGTCCCGGCGCAATTGACCAGCACGCGCTCCTGGCCATTTGCCGAACGGGCCTTCTCGAACGCCGCATCGACTGACTCGTCGGACAGCACATCGACCTTGCAGAAAATGCCACCGATTTCGGCGGCAACCTTCTCGCCCAGTTCCTCATTGAGATCGAAAATGGCGACTTTCGCGCCTGTTTCGGCGATCGCCTTCGCGGTTGCGTGCCCGAGGCCGGAGGCACCGCCGGTGACGATCGCGGAAATCGAGGAATCGAGTTTCATAAGCGTCTGCTCCAGGAAGCATTGTGAACGTATCGGCCCCTTCAGCCTGTCGGACATTGCGGTATGTCTCGCGCCGTCTCTGCGCAATGGAGCGGCAGCCAAGCGCATGGTTGTGATGCGTCGCGCCAAGGATACTAAACGGCGTCCGCATCCGATAGGCTCGCGCGGGGCAACAGGATATCGACATGGCCATCGCTGAACGGCTTCGGTGCAATCTCGAGCTACCCGTGATGGTGGCGCCGATGTTCCTCATCTCAAATCCGGCGCTGACGATCGCGGCATGCAAGGCAGGGATCATCGGAACCTTCCCATCACTGAACGCGCGCAGCGCGGCGGACTATGAGAGCTGGCTCGAGCAGATCGGCGCTGCGTTGGATGAGACTGATGCCGCCTATGGCGTGAACCTCATCGTCGGCAAGCAGAATGGACGGCTGGCTGAAGATCTGGCGATTACAGTGCGACGCCAGGTTCCGCTCGTGATCACCTCCTTCGGAGCGGATCATGATGTCGTTGCGGCGGTACATGACTATGGTGGCACCGTCTTTCACGACGTCGCCAGCGCGCGCCACGCCGAGATCGCAGCGCAGGCGGGGGTCGATGGCCTGATCGTGTTGACGGCGGGTGCCGGGGGGCACACTGGCTGGCTCAACCCCTTTGCAGTGCTGAACGAGGTGCGCGCCGTATTCGACGGCACCATTCTGCTGGCCGGGGGCATGTCAACGGGGCGGGATGTAGCGGCAGCGCGGATGATGGGAGCAGATCTTGCCTATATGGGTACCCGCTTCATCGCGACGCGGGAGGCATCGGTACATCCCGACTATCACGCGATGCTCATCGCATCGCGCGCAAAGGATGTGCTGGCGACACGCGGGATCACCGGGACGCCGGCGAATTTCCTGACCAGATCGCTCGCTGCCAATGGACTCGACCCGGCCTTGTTTCAGGCCGCGACCGGCCCGCTTCGCGTGCTTGACGAACGCGGACTCAGACCCTGGAAGGACATCTGGTCCGCCGGGCAGGGCGTCGGTGCGATCACGGACGTGCCGTCCGTCGCCGAACTGGTCGAACGCTGGTCTACCGACTACGCGGCCGCGATCGGGGCGGTTAGCGTGCCTTGAAGGCCGCGAGCGCGGCCTTCGCCTCATTGCTTCCAGACGTCGCGATCGCCAGTTCGCGCTCCACGTCCAGGCCTTCGGCAAGCGGCATCCCGCTCGCGCGTACCGCTTGACGTATCGCGGCCTCGGCAGGGGGACGGTTGCCTGCGCGTTGCAGTGCGAATTCGACTGCGGCCTCGATCACGTTCTCGCTGATCCGATCGATCAGCCCCCAGGCCAGCGCGGTGACCGGGTCGATCGGGTCGCCGCTCAGCATCAGGTCGAGCGACCGCGTCTCGCCGATCAGGCGGGGCAAGATCTGCGTCGCCCCATAAGCGGGTATCAAGCCGAGTTTCACCTCGGGCAGGCCTAGCACGGCATCAGGGTCGGCGATCCGAAACTGCAGTCCCAATGCGATTTCGAGCCCGCCTCCCAATGCGTAGCCGGAAAGCGCGGCGACCCCGATTTTCGGAAATGCCCGGAGCCGCTGGATCAACGCATGCATGTGACGGATGCGCAGCTCGCCATCCGCGCCCTTCTCCTTGAGGTCGGAACCGACGCAAAAAGCGCGCGGCGAACCTGTGATCACCAACGCGCGGCTGGCATCGTTCTCGATCGTGTCGAGATGGGTGTTGAGCTCAGCCAGCATCGCGGTGTCGATCGCGTTCAATCGCTCCGGGCGATTGAGCATGAGCACCGCGACATCGCGGTCATCGGTCCGCATTATCCTCATCACGGCTCACCTTCCTATCTCCGCAGTCCGCAGCGCAAGGCGCCGGTTAGAGCATCGCATATTCGATGCTTTCTGGTTGCGTTGGCGGCAGCGGGCGATCGGGTTAGATCGCGTAGAATCGAGTGTATTGGAGGATAGCGATGGGACATGTGATCGTCACAGGGGGACTGGGCGGATTGGGGCGCGCGGTCGTGACGACCTTGAAGTCCCGGGGGCATCGCGTGGTTGCAGTCGATATCGCATCGGGCGAGAGTGACGCGGACCGCGTCATCGCAGGTGTTGATCTTGCCGATGAAACGGCGGTGGCGGCAGCGTTCTCCGAGGCGGCGGGTGCGTTGGGCGAGATCGATGCGTTGATCAATGTCGCCGGCGGTTTCACCTGGGAGCCGGTGGAAACCGGGTCGATGGCAAGCTGGGACGCGATGTATCGCATCAACCTGCGCACCGCGGCAATCAGCTCGCGGGCGGTGCTGCCTCACCTGAAATCAGGTGCGATCGTGAATGTCGGCGCGGCGGCATCCGCCGCGCCAGGCATGGGCATGGCGCCCTATGCGGCCTCGAAGGCAGGCGTCATGGCGCTGACCGAGAGCCTTGCCGAAGAGCTTCGGGACAGGGGCATTCGCGTTAACGCAATTCTGCCGACCATCCTCGATACGCCGGCCAACCGCAAGGACATGCCCGACGCCGATCCGGCGGGCTGGGTGAGTCTCGAAAGCGCGGCGGCGGTGGTGGCATTCCTGGTCTCGCAGGATGCCGCAGCGATCACCGGGACTGGTATCAAGCTTTCACTCGGTACAGCGGGCGTCTAGATTCCACATCATGACGCGTGCTGATGCTCTCTTTCGATCCTCGTCGCCGCACGCGTTGGGCCGCAAGGGGCGCGAGACGCGTCAGCGCCTGGTCGACGCGGCCGCATTGTTGCTCACTTCGACCTCGCCGATAGATCTCACCGCGATGGCGATCGCCGCCGAGGCCGGAACCGCATCGGCAACATTCTACGTCTATTTTCGCGATGTGCAGGATATTCTCTATGCGCTCAGCGAGGCGGCGACCGAAGACATGCTGGCAGCATTTTCGAAGCTCGACATCTTCCGCAGCAACGCGCGGGTCGCGGAAGACAGCGAGGCATTCCTGAAGATGCTTGCCGAGCAATGGGAGCGGCACAATGCGGTGCTCTATTATCGTATGATGGAGGCGGACCGGGGGGATCCAAGGTTCACCAAGTTACGCGGCCGATGGGCGGAAGCGGTGCTCAGCCGCTTTTGGGAGTTGTTGAAGCGGGCGCCGCATCTGGAGCCCCCGCTGGATGAAACCGATGCCTATGCCGAGAGCATCGTGCTATTCGCATCGATTGAACGGCTCGCTGCTGCGGTGCACCGGGAACCCCGGCTGACTATATCGGCGCAGCGTATCCGCGCCGCGCAGGCGCGCATATTGACCCGCATGATCGCTCCGCAAGGTTAGGAAGGGGCCGGCTCGCCGGCCCCTGCGCTTCAGAGACCGATCGCCTTGCGGGTCAGACTGGTCTTGAGCCGCGCCCCCTCGGCCGACAGCGTCGAGATGGGCACGCGATACACCTTCATCTGCGCGGTGAAGGTAACGAAGCCGCCCGCATCATTCACTTCATAGACCTTGCCCAGCACGCGGCCGTCGGCGTCGATGATCGTTTGGTTCTTCTTTACGGCAATCGTAGCCGCGGGCGCGGCCTGCGCTGCCAATGCTTGCACCGGCGCGGCGAAGAGGAGTGCCGCGCACATGCACGTCAGATAGGGTTTCATGGTTTGATCGGTCTCCAAGCCTGTCCGCGGACAGCACGGACAACTCGCACTTGCCGCGATGCAGCATGGCTTGCAATCGTATTCTTGATGGATTGTCAGAATTAACGAGTAGGCTGTCTGTTCTTGCTTTGGGAAGGGCGTCGAGCGGGAAGCGGGATCATCGCGACCGAACATGATCGCTCTTGTTCGCTATAATGTTCGGCCTCGATCGTCATCGGCCCGCAAATGAAGACGGCGGACCGCAAGGCCCGCCGTCTCGTCATGACAATCGTCAGTCGGGTGTCAGAATTTCAGCTTGGCCTGAACACCATAGGTGCGCGGTTCGTTGTAGAACAGTGACGCATACCCGGCTGAAGTCGCGGTATTGGCACCACCGACCGCATAGACTTCATTGAACAGGTTGCGGGCGAAGACGCCCAGCGTCAGCGGGGTTCCGCCGACATCGGTCCAGTCCAGCCGCGCGCCAACCAACGCATAGGCACCTTGGCTCAACTGTTTGTCGTTCTTGAAGGGGCTGAAATAGGTCCGGCTCGCCCGATAGACATCGGCATTGAACGTCAGGCCGCCAATATCCGGGCCGAGAGAGGTTTCATAGCTGACATTGCCGCCCAGGGTGAGCGCCGGCGCATAGGGGAACGCTGTGTCCTCGGGCTTGGCGGGGAAGGCGTTTCGCGATGCAAGGACTGCCGGGGTTCCGGTATCCAGATATTTCGCATCATTGTAGCTGATAAAGCCGCCGAATGTGAGGCCGCGTGTCGGCGTGATCGTCGCGTCGATGTCGAAGCCCTGCACCCGCGCCTTGCCGGCATTGATGATGATCGTACCGGCCGATGGGTCGTTATTGGGATTACCGTCGCCATCGAAATTGTTGTTGGTTCCGTTAACGCCTCGCTGCGATCCGTTGTACGTGCCTCGGAAGACATCGATGTTGAACGTGCCGCGCACGCCGCCGGCAGACCAGCGCGCCTTCATGCCGATCTCGGCATCGACGACCGTCTCGGGTTCATAGGTCTGGAACGGGGTCAGGATCCCGCCAAGAACCGGCGTATTGACGCCGCCTGCGCGATAGCCGCGGCGAACGGTAGCATAGAGGAAGATGCTCTCCGTCGCCTGATAGTTGACGCCCAGGTTCCAGGTCCACGCCGCGGAATCCGCGACGGCTTGTGTCCCCTTCACCGTCACGGGCGCGCCGTTCACCGTGAGCGTTCCGCCGTTCCGGCACTGATCGAGCGATGCGACAGGCGTGCCGGGAACATACGGATTGTTCGCGCTATAGCCAGTCGCGCACGACGTGGTCTTGTCCCATGTGTGACGGACACCCGCATCGATCTTGAAGCCGCCGCCCAGGTTGAAACTGGCTTGTCCGAACAGCGCTTTGCTTTCCTGCGTACGGTAGCTCAGCACAAGCGAAGCCGGCAGGCGGGGCGTGAAGGGAGCGACGATCAGACCGGTGCGGCCGCTGGGCTTTGATTTGAGATAGAATGCGCCGAAGATGGTATCGAGCCGGTCCTCGAGGAAGCTTCCCTGGACCTGGAACTCCTCGCTGAACTGGCTGAAATCCTGAAGATTCTCAGCCGTTGTCAGCCCCATCTCGGTGCCGTCGGTATCGGTCATGCTGTAGTGATAGGCGGTTCGATAGCCCAGAATGTTCTTCAGCGTGATGTTGCCGAGGTTGAGCGTGGTCGTGTTCGACAAGCCCTGAAGCTGAACATTCTGGAAGACGCGCGGAGCGGTGAAGTTCTTGCGAACCCCCGCCGCCTGTTGCCGCGCGAGCGCGAGATCGACATCGCAGGAGGCCGAGGTGCCGCAATCGAAGAAAGTGTTGAAACCGGGAAAGCGCGGCGTGATCGTTCCGGGATAAAGATAGGTCAGGACGGCAGCGTCGCCCTGCCGCTCCCAGCGGATGTTGTCATAGACAGTAGTGTTCTGGAAATCGCCGAGTTCGATCAGCAGCGACACGCGGAACGACGTGTCGTTGATGTCATTCAGATCCTGCCCGGTGACCTGGGATATCGTGTGTCCGTCGCGCTTGTTGCGCTGGCCGGCGACGCGGATCGCAACCTTGTCCTGGACGATCGGCACATTGAGCGCGCCTTCGACAACGATCGCGTTGTAATTGCCATAGCTGGCCGACAGATAGCCGCCGAGTTCGTGCGACGGCGCCGTGGGATAGACCAGCACCGCGCCGGAGGTCGAGTTGCGGCCGAACAGGGTACCCTGCGGCCCTTTCAGAACCTGGACCGACGAAAGATCGTAGGTCGGGATGACACTGGCCACATAAGGAAGCGGCACATCGGCAAAATAGGTAAGAACCGGCTGCGCGGCATCGCCGATATTCGAGCGGCTCTGCGCACGGATCACGATCTGCGGGTTGGCGCTGCCGCCCGAGCGGCCATAGGTGAGACCAGGCGTCGCCTGGGTCAGCTGATCGATCGAGGTGATCGAACGCTCGGCCAGCATTGAGCTGTCGAATGCGGTGACGGCAACCGGAACGCGCGACAGGGCTTCCTCGCGGCGGCGGGCCGTCACGACGATTTCTGCCGCGCCGGCGTCGTCCTGTGCGGCCGGCGCGCCCGGATTCGCAGCCGTTTGCCCGGCCGTTTGGGCCGGCAATGCCGCGCCGGCCACAGGCTCGTCCGCGGCGAAGGAAGGCGTGGAGATCAATGCGGCGATTGCACTTGCGGTCAGCAAGGCGCGCTTGGAAACAGGTTTCATATCCCCTCCCTCGGGTCCATCATGGCCGTATCTGGTCCGGCTCTTGAGTAACATACAGCATGTCGGTTCTTAGGCCATGCGGCGGACGGTTTCAGCACATTCCTGTTGATGAACCGTCAGAAATCGCTGTGGCTACTCGTCCGCCACGGTGGTTCGCCGCATGTCGCGACGGTAAAGATCGTCCCGAAACGGGGTGGCGCGGTGCATCGTGCAGCGATTGTCCCACATCACCAGATCGCCATCGCGCCAGACATGGCGATGGACGAAAGGCGCACTGGTCGCATGCGCGGTAAGCGCGTCGAGCAGCGCGCGACTCTCACCTTCCGGCCAATCAACGATCCGTTCGGCATGCGAAGCCAGATAGAGGGCGTCGCGGCCCGAGGGATGGCGCCGCACCAACGGATGCTCCGCGCCCGGCAGGTTGCGTGCTTCTTCCTCGCTCAGGGTCGGAGCGCCTGCCAGGCGACGGGACCGGTCGAGCGAATGGTGGACGATGAGCGTTGCGATCCGGTCTCGGGTGGATTGATCGAGCGCATCATAGGCCGCGCGCATATCCGCGAATTCGGTATCACCGCCTTCAGGTGGAAGCGTCCGCGCTGCCAGGAATGTGTAGCGCCCCGGCGGATTCCGGAACGAGCTGTCGGTATGCCACAGCCGTGCGGGCTTCTGGAGCAGCCTGCGCCGGTCGTCCGCGGCCAGCCTCTGTCCCGCTTCATCGACATTCGAGATGTCGCTGAGTTCGTCGCGTTTCAGGCGTCGTTCGGTGTCCTTGCGATGAACCGTGATCGAATGCTGGAGCGGGCCGAACAACGCGCTGAACGCGATCTGCGCATCGTCATCCATCGCCTGCTGATCGCGAAAGACCAGCACGGCATGTTCGTCGATCGCCCGCTGCAGGACCGCAACCTGATCGTCGTGCAACGATTGCGAAAGGTCGAGGTCCACCACCTCGCCGAAAAACTGGGGATGAAGCCGGTTGATTCTCATTTGGCACCTATTTCGATGACGATTTTTCCGGTTGCCGACCGTTCGGCCAATGCCGCGAGCCCCTCGGCGGCGCGCTCGAGCGGCAGGCGCCGGGAAATATGCGGACGGATCGCTCCGGCAGCGTGCAGCGCGACAATTTCCGACAGATATTCGTTCCGCCTGTCCGGGTTCCGGCGGGTGAAATCGCCGTAGAAGACCCCGACGAACGACGCGCCCTTGAGCAGCAGCAGATTGAGAGGAGGCGTCGGAATCCCCGCGGTGAAACCGACGATCAGATGTCGTCCTTGCCACCCGATGCTTCGCACAGCGGCTTCGCTGAGCGGGCCGCCGACGGGATCTAGGATCACGTCGATCGGTCCCTCGGCTTTCAGGGCGTCCGTGAACGCGCGCTGGCTGTCGCGACCCGACAGATCCGCCGGGTAGACAATCGTTGCATCCGCACCCTGATCACGCGCGAGCGCCGCCTTTTCGGGCGAGGACGTAGCCGCGACGACGCGCGCGCCAAATGCCTTGCCAAGCTGGATCGCCGCGACGCCGACGCCGCCGGTCGCACCCAGTATGAGCAGCGTTTCTCCGGGACGAAGCGCTGCCCGGTCGCGCAGTGCATAATGGCTGGTCGCGAAGGTGACGATCAGGGCGGCGGCTTCATCGAATGGCATGCCCGCCGGGATTGCGATGCAATTCACTTCGGGAACGATGAACTGGGTCGCAAGGCCGCCCCATGCTGCCGTGCCGATGACCCGCTCGCCGACACGAAAGCGGGTAACGCCGCTGCCGACCGCCCGCACCACGCCTGCGACTTCCGACCCCGGTGCGAAGGGGCGCGGCGGGCGAATCTGGTAGAGGTCCTGGATGAGCAGGATGTCGGGGTAGTTGAGCGCGGCGGCATGCACATCGATCAGCACTTCGCCAGGGCCGGGGGCGATGTCGGGCCTTTCCTCAAGCACGAGCGTTTCCGGCCCGCCGGGGAGGTGACTGAGCAGCGCCCGCATCATATACCGCCCCCAACCGCGATATCGGCACCGGTGGTGTAGGAAGCGGCGTCGGATGCCAGGTACAAGGCGACGCCGACGATCTCGTCGGGCTGTCCGAACCGCTTCATCGGGATGCCTGCCTCCATCGCCGCGGTATTCACCCAGTGCCGCGCGATGTCGGTTGCGAACATACCCGGCGAAATCGTGTTGACGCGCACCGTCGGGGCAAACTCGCGTGCGAGGCCCAAGGTCATCGCATTGAGCGCGGCCTTGGCGCCGGCATAGGGGATGATGCCCGGTTGCGGGTTCTTCGCGCCCAGCGACGAGACGTTGATGATCGATCCGCCGCCGGCCTCGCGCATTCGCGTGCCGAGCAGCGCGGCGAGACGGAACGGCCCCTTGAAGTTCACTGCGATGATCTTGTCGAACAGCGCTTCGCTGGTGGCCAAGCTGCTGGGTTCGACCGGGGACATGCCCGCATTGTTGACGAGTATATCGACCCGTCCCCATTCGCTCCAGGCCGCGTCGGCGAGCGTCTCCATCTGGCTCCATTCACCGGCATGCGCGGCGAGGGGGAGTGCGCGCCGGCCGAGCGCACGGACCTCCGCCGCGACTGCCTGGCATGAGTCGAGTTTGCGGCTGGCGATGACGATGTCCGCCCCTTCGCGAGCGAAGGCGAGGACCATCTCGCGACCCATTCCGCGACTGCCGCCCGTGACGAGCGCAATCTTGCCTTGGAGACGGCCGGTCATGGTCTCGCGCCACGGTTGCGAGGCATTGCGTGGTTCATCCAACTCTCCTTGGCTGGACAATCGTCCAGCCAACTGCCACCTGTCCATTGTCATGGACCAGCGATCACATATGCATTGGACAAGGGGCCGCCGGTGAGCCTCGAGCGGCCGGTCACCCGGCAGGAGCAGCGGCGCCTCACGCGTCGCCGTATCGCCGACGCTGCGCGCCAGTGTTTCTACGAGCATGGTGTCGCCGAGACTTCGATCGACCAGATTGCGCGGGTGGCGGGGGTCGGGCGGGCGACCCTCTATCTTCACTTCGCGAACAAGGACGCGATCCTGCGTGAGTTGCTCGCCGCCAATATGCGCGGCGTACGACTGATCTTCCGCGAGCTGTGCGATGCACCGCTTGTCGATGTTGCCGCCGCCCGGCATTGGCTGAGCGAATATGTCGCTGCGCTCAAGCGGCATCGGGATGCGATGCCGCTGTTTCACCTCGGCCTGGCGAGTGATGCGGACGCGCGCGCCTTGTTGCGCGAGCACCGCGCCCTCGTGTCGACGACGCTTGCCGAGCGGTTTCCGGCCCTGGCGACGTTCGACGCGCGCGATCGCGCGCGGCTTGCTCTCACGCTCGCCCGGATCGACCAGTTCGCCAGCACAGCGGCGGAAGACGACGCCGCGATCGATGTGGAAGCCGGGCTGGATCTGGTTTCGGAGGAGCTTGCCGCGCTGCTGGACGATCAGCCCGCATAGGCGGCCAGCGAACCGCCTTCCGATGCGAGCTTGAGCAATAGCGCTGCAGGCTCGACCCCCATTCGGCGAAGTCCGTCCACGACATGGGTCAGCCCGATCGCGTCGGCATGGAACATGGGTCCGCCCGTCTGCGCGGGCCAGCCATAGCCGGTGATCCATACCAGATCGATGTCGGACCCACGTAGCGCGATCCCTTCCTCCAGGATCTTTGCGCCCTCATTGATCATCGGCAGCAACAGCCGATCGAGGATTTCCCTGTCGGAAATGTGGATTGATCCGGGAGCTACGCTTGCGAGGTCGGCGATCACATCGAGTGTCGTCTGCGAAGGCCAGGGCGTCTTGTTCTCATAGTCATAGTAGCCAGCGCCGCTCTTCTGTCCCTTGCGGCCAGCTGCGACGAGGCGCGATTTGACGCTGTCCGTGTCGCCCTCCCAGCCGACATCGAGTCCGGCAAGATCCAGCATCGCGAACGGCCCCATCGGAAAGCCGAACCCGGTCAATACCCGGTCGATGTCCCAGGGCAGTACCCCCGCCAGCACCATCGCATCGGCATGGATCTGGCGCGCCGCCAGCATCCGGTTGCCGATAAATCCGAAACAGACGCCGGAGACGACCGCCGCCTTGCCGAGCTTCTTGGCCAGGGCCATCACGCTCGCAAGCACCGCTTCGCTGGTCTTTGCGGCTCGCACCACCTCGAGCAGCCGCATGACGTTGGCCGGGGAGAAGAAATGCATCCCGAGCACGCGCTCGGGCCCGACCGCACTGGCGGCGATGGCGTCGACATCGAGGAACGAGGTATTGGTCGCGAGAATCGTGTCGGGCCGAACGATAGCGGAGAGCGTGCCGAACAAGGCCTGCTTCGCCGCCAGATTCTCGAAGATCGCCTCGACCACCAGATCGGCGTCCGCGAGCGCCGGTAGATCGAGCGTCGGGGTCAGCGCCGCGATCTGTGCCTCCGCCTTGTCTGCCGCGAGCTTGCCGCGCTCAACCCGCGATTGCAGCGTCGCCGTGATATGCGCCACACCCCGGTCCAGTGCTGTCTGCTGCGTCTCCACGATCGTCACTGCGAATCCGGCGGCAAGGAACGCCATCGCGATGCCGCTCCCCATCGTACCGGCGCCGACGATGCCGACCTTGGTGACGGGGATCAGCGGCAAGTCGGCGCGCAATCCGGGTATCTTCTGCGCAGCGCGTTCGGCCATGAAGACATGGCGGAGCGCGGCCGATTGCGGACCGGCCAGCAGTGTCTGGAATTCGGTACGCTCGATCGCGAGACCCTTTTCCCATGGACCCGCGACCGCTGCCTCGACGCAGCGGACGATTGCCTGCGGGGCGTCTAGACCATTTAGTTGCTTTGCGTGCGATGTGCGGAACCGGTCGAACAGGCTTGCATCCTCGCGATCTGCAGCCACCTTGGCCTCGGAATCCCGTATCCGTTTGGGCGGCTCCCCTGCATCGACCAATTCCTTCGCAAAGGCGATCGCGTCCTCGCGCAACGCGCCTTCGGCCGCCAGCCGGTCGATCAGCCCGATGGTCAACGCTTCCTTCGCGCCGACCTGCCGTCCACTGATCAGCAGGTCCAGCGCGGCCTCCGCGCCGGTGATGCGCGGCAGGCGCTGTGTACCGCCGCCGCCGGGTAGCAGGCCCAGATTGACTTCAGGCAGACCCATCCGCGCCGATGGGACCGCGATGCGGTAGTGAAAGGTCAGCGCAGTTTCCATGCCGCCGCCAAGCGCCGTGCCATGCAGCGCCGCCACGGTCGGCTTGGGGCTGTTCTCGATACTGTCCTGCAACGCGAAGAAATCGACTTTGGGCTGAACCTTGCCCAGCGATTTGAGGTCGGCGCCAGCAATGAAGGTACGGCCCGCGCAGATCAGCACGATCGCTTTCGCCGCATCGTCGCTCAGCGCGGCCATCAGCGCGTCGTATAGGCCGTCCATCAGGGCGGGAGACATTGCGTTGACGGGAGGAAAGTCCAGCGTGACGATGGCAACGCCATCCTCGATGGTGAGTGAGGTACCCTCATTGATTGCAGTCATTGCATGCTCCGTCAGCGGCTGGGCTGGATCTGGTCGAACGGCACCGCCTTGTCGGGGCGATAATCCTGGGGAAGACCAAGCAGCCTTTCGGCGATGGTGTTGAGCAGCATTTCGTCCGCGCCGCCCGCGATGCGCAGCGTGGGAACGGTCAGCCAGCTATGCGCCCAGTCGTCCTTGGGAAAGGCATGCGGATCGAGTTCTGCGCCCATCGCACCCTTCAGATCCATCGCGGCTGCTGACAGCCGCTGCCGCAAGCGCATCGACACCAGCTTGTGGATCGATCCTTCGGCACCCGGCTCGGCTCCTTCCTGCAGCGCCATGAACGTCTTGGTGCGGATCGCGACCAGCGCGCGTTGCTGGCGGAACGCATTGGCGATCTCCCGGCGGGTGCGTCCGTCCTCGATCGCGGGCTTGCCGTCGATCGTCGTTGCCTTGGCCAGCGAAACGAATGAATCGAGCGCAGGGCCGAACCCGGCCTCGTCCGCGGCCGAATAGCGTTCGATCATTAGCGTATCGATCGCAACGCCGAAGCCGCCGCCGACCGGTCCGAGCCGTTGGCTGTCGGGAATGCGAACCTCGTCGAAGAACACCTCGTTCACATCCTCCTCGCCATTGGCGAGGCGAATGGGGCGAACGGTGATGCCCGGCGTCTTCATGTCGAGCCAGAAATAGGTCAGGCCCTTATGCTTCGCGACGGTCGGATCGGTTCGGGTGACGATCACGCCATAATCGGAATATTGCGCCCAACTCGTCCACAATTTCTGTCCGTTGAGAACCCAGTCGTCGCCGTCGCGAACGGCGCGCAACCGGATGCCTGCAAGATCAGACCCCGCAGCGGGCTCGGAAAAGAGCTGGCACCAGATTTCCTCGCCCTTCAGCGCGGGATGCGCAAAACGCTGGCGCAGATCTTCGGAGGCATATTTCAGCATGACCGGGATCGGCTGGCCGAGCGAGATGCCGAAATAGCTGGTGCCGAAATTGAACTTGGCCTCTTCCTCGGCGAAGATTGCCTGCTCAAGTTCGCTCAGGCCGGCGCCGCCATAGATTTTCGGCCAGGAGATGCCGGCATAGCCGGCATCATATTTGGTGCGCTGCCAGCGACGGGCAAGGGCAAGGTCGTCGGCTTCGCTCAAGCCGCGGCGCGCTTCTACGCCGAACTCTGCGGCATGACCGGCAAGCCAGGTGCGGACCTGGCTGCGAAAGGCATTCAGATCGGACATTATGCGGCCTCCAGATAGCTGGCGATGCGGTCTTCCCAATAAGTCGCGCCGCCCGCCTCCAGCGCGAGGCTGCGTGCACGGCGATAGTGGAGGTGGGGCTCGGCCTCCCAGGTCACGCCGATACCGCCATGGACCTGGGTGGTTGCTGCAGCGGCATAGTCATAGCCATGGTTCGCGTTCAGCCGTGCCGCCGCGACATAGGCTTCGGCATCATCATCGCCATTTTCGAGCCGCACCGCCGCATCGAGAACCGACGCGCGCGCCAGTTCGTTCGCGACATAGATTTCCGAGATGGCGTGCTTCACCGCCTGGAACTTACCGATCGCCTGACCGAATGCCTGACGCTGATTGGCATAGTCCGCGGCCATTTTCAGGCAAGCTTCGATGCCGCCGACCCCCTCCGATGCGAGGTGCAGCGCGAGCCGCGCGAGGCATTGCCGGGCGACCAGCGCTGCGTCGTTCAACGGCAGCACCGTTGCGGTTGCGCCGTCGAATGACAAGGCGGCGAGGCAGCGGCTGTTGTCGATGCTGGGGATGGCAGCGCGGGTCACGCCGGCGCTGTTGAGGTCGATCAGCGCGATCGCCGGGACGCCGCCCGCGTCGCGGCACAGGATCAGTGCCATATCGGCAACGGCGCCGCCCAGAACCGCGGTCTTCTCACCGGCAACGCGGCCGTCGGGCCCGATTGTCACGGCAGGGTCGAGGGGGAGCGGCTCGTTTCCTTCGCTGAAGGCAAGGGCCACGATCTTCTGGCCGCCGGCAAGCGCGCCAAGCAATTCGGGCTCGTCCCCGAGCTTGAGCGCGTGCGCCGCGGCGAAGCCGGTTGCCAGAAACGGTGCGCCTGCCAGCACCCGCCCCGTTTCTTCGGCCACGATCATGGTCTCGACCAGCGAGAGCCCCAAACCGCCATCGGCCTCGGCGACATTCATGGCGGTCCAGCCCATGTCGCGCGCCGTTTGCCAATAGCCTTCATCATATTGGCCGCTGGTCTCGAGCAACCTGCGTAGCGTCGCGGGATCGGCCGTGCCGGACAGGGTGCGACGTACTTCTTCGCGGATCTGGTTCTGCTCGTCGGAATAGAGATAGGGCATGGTCGTTCATCCACTCCTTTGCATCTGTCCCTGATCCATTGGAGGGCGGCGCGTAAAGGGCTGGCGCGTGCTCGCGCCAAGTATCCGATATGTGCTGCGCAACGCGTTGACCTTTGGACCTCCGGCGCGCCAAGCCCGTGGGGAAGGAGAAGGGCGATGTTTGCAGAGGGGTTGTTGCGGAATTCCCGTATCCTTGTCACCGGCGGGGGCAGTGGCCTGGGCAAGGAGATCGCGCGGGCCTGTGTCGCGCTCGGCGCAACCGTCTATCTGTGCGGCCGCCGTTCCTCGGTGCTCGAGGAAGCCGCGGCGGAACTGGGGACGGGCGCGATCCCGATCGTGTGCGACATCAAGTCGTCCGAGGCGATCGAGGCGATGCTCGATACGATCTGGGCCAGCGGTCCGCTTACCGGACTCGTCAATAACGCCGCCGGAAATTTCCTTGCCCGGACGGAGGACCTGTCGATGCGCGGGTTCGATGCCATCGCCGACATCGTGTTCAAGGGCACGTTCCAGATGACGCAAGCCTGTGGCAAACGGTGGCTCGCCGGAGGAACCAAGGGATCGGTCGTGTCGATCCTGGCGACCTGGGTGTGGAACGGATCCCCCTTCGCGGTGCCCTCGGCCATGTCGAAGGCCGGGGTTCATGTCATGACGCAAAGCCTGGCAGTGGAATGGGGCGGGCGCGGCATCCGGCTCAATGCGATCTGCCCCGGCCCGTTCGAGACCGAAGGGGCCAGCGCGCGCCTCAATCCCACGGGCGACAGCCGCTTCGGCTGGAACCCGATGGGGCGCCACGGCACGCCGCAGGAACTGGGCAATCTGGCCATATTCCTGCTCGCGCCGGGCGCCGAGTTCATCAATGGGCAGACCATCGCGATCGACGGGGCCGCCTGGCAAGGCACGGGACAGAATTTCTCGGCATTGACCGAGTGGAGCGACGCGCAATGGGCGGACGCCAAGGCTGCTGCCCGCGGGATCGACGCGCGCGACAAGGCCGCGCGCGGCTGATCATTCAGGCTGCCGGGCCATGGTCCGGATATCGGCCCAAGGTCCCGAGCAGCAGCGCGGAGAGACCGGCCAGGGGAATGACGATCCACAGAAACAAGTCATAGGCCCCGGTGGCGTCGCGAATCGTTCCCGCGATCCACGGTCCCAGCCCGACGCCTGCGAGCAGCGCGGACGTGATCCAGCCGAACAGGCTGCCGAAGCTGCGCATCCCGAAATAGCGCGTGGAGAGATAGATGACCGAATCATATTCGCCACCGATACACAGGCCGAGAAACGCGATGGCGACGATCGCCATCGGAACCGAGCCAGGGAAAGCGAGCAGCAGCGCTGCGGCGATGATCGGCAACGCAACGCTGATGGCGCCGACCGGCGGACCGGGCAGCCGGTCCAGCATGAACCCCACCCCCAGCCGTCCGATGATCGAGAAGATGCCGGCGATCCCGGCGGCATAGGTCGCGTTCGCGCGGCTCAGCCCCATTTCCGACAATAACGGCACGAGATGAAAGACAAAGCCGACGATCACGCCAGTGATGATGATCGCCGTAAGCAGGAGCTGCCAGAATTGCCGCGTGCGGACGCCTTCGCGCAGCGTGTACCCGGTCACGGCATCGGAAATCTTCTTGCCGCTGCCATCCCGTTCGAAGCGCGCGTCGTGAAAGAAGAACCAGAGCACGGGGACGACGACCAAGGCAAAACCGGTGCCTAGTGCAAGATATGCGCCTCGCCAGCCCAAACCGTCGATCAGCAGCCGGGTGATCGTCGGCAGGCATGCCTGCGCGAGGCCAGTGCCCGACAGCATGACCGCCAGCGCCAGCCCGCGCCCGGCCGAGAAATGCGACGATACCGCGGTCGACCATATCGTCGGCTTCAGGAAAAGCGTGGCGACCCCGAACACGGCCCACAGCGCCCACCAGCTGTAGATCGAGGGACCCGCAAGCGACAGCGAGGCGGTAGTGGCACAGACCATGATCGTGCCGGGGATCGCCATCCGCCGCGCACCCCATCGGTCGATGAAAATCCCGAACAGGGGCGACAACGCTACGCCAAGCAGCGCGGGCGCCATCAGCGCCGCCGATATGTCCGCGCGCGACCAGCCGAACTCGGCTTCGAGCGGGGCCACGAACACGCCGGTCGCATAGATCTGAACACTGCCCAGCGCGACGCCGCAACAGGCTGCGACGACCAGCGCCCAGCCGGTTCGCCATTCAGCAAGCGTTTGACCGCGCGAGGGTTCAGGCGCTGACGGGTGATGCATCGATACGCTCCAGTTCGAGCCGGATTTCGGCATGACGGGCCGCGGTTAGCGGATAACGAAAGGCGACCCAGGCAGCCGCGCAGCACAAGAGGATCGGCAGGCCGATATAGAGGATCTGCAGGCCATCATTGCCGACGCGGCGTTGGTGGCGCCGGGCGCGGGGTTGAATGCGAACAGCGACAGCGCCCAGAACATCAGGCCGACGGACACGGCTTGGCCGATCTTCCAGACCCCGATCAGCAGCGCGTAGAGCAAACCGGTCCGTTCCTGCCGCGTACGAAGCCGCTCCTTGTCGCTGACATCGGCGATCATTGCGCGGGGCAGCAACGACGAGCCGCCATAGGCGATGCCGACGATGCCCTGGGCCAGCAACAGCAGGACAAGCTGTCCGGCCGGTACCGCCCAGATCGCCACCTGACCGGCCGCATAGACCAGCGCGGCGACGGCCAGCGCGTGATGCTTGCCGATCGCAATGGCCAGCCGCGACCAGAGCGGCGTCAAGGCCATGCCGGCGATGGCATGAACGATGAACAACAGACCCAGATCGGCCGCGTCCAGCCCCTTGGTCCGCGTGAAGTAGAACAGCGCCAGCGTCGATGTCGCGCCGCCGGTAATTCCGAGTAATGCCTCACAGGCAAGCAGGCGCTGAACGGTGCGGTTGCGCATCATCTCGAAATAGTCGCGCAGTCCGCCGCCCTGGCGTTCTGCCACCACGGGACGTTCGCGGACCAGCGCCAGCGTGATGCTGACCATCACGGGCGCAAGAACGATCACCAGCCAGGCCATCGCTGCCATGCTTGCCGCCTGCCCGGTAATGCCGGCCATGCCGACAAGCTTGGGCATGAGCATCGCCCCGATCATGCCGATCGAGAAGGCGATCTGCCACCAGCCATAGATGCGGGAGCGTTCATGATAGTCTGGTGAGACATTGGCGGCGAGGGCGAGCTGCGCCAGCGTCATGATCGACCACCCGGCATAGGCTATCAGCAGCCAGCCGGTGAGGTAGAGCGGACCGACACCCGGTCGCGCCATGAACAGCATGCCCATTGAGAGCATGATGATGGGCGCGGCGATGGCCAGCCACGGGCGATAGCGCCCGAACCGGGTCTTCATTCGGTCCATCACCCCGCCGATAAACGGATCGAACCCGATATCGAGCAGGCGGACGACCATGAACACCGTGCCGACCATCGCGAGGTCCAGCCCGAGCGTCCCGGAATAATAAGCAGGGAGATAGATGACCAAAGGAAGGCTGAGCGCTGCCAGCGGAATGCTGGGCCCGGCAAGCGCGAGCATCACATGGCGGGGCAAATGTTTGGGCGTTTCGGTCATAGGATCGCCTGCGCGCGCGCATCGGACTCGAACCGCGCGATGAAGTTTTGGGGGTAGGGGATTGCCGGCGCCGACACCGTATCGAGCGCGGTGCGCTCGGCGGCGGTCAGCTCCAGATCGGTGGCGGCGAGGTTGGTGTCGAACTGTTCTTCAGAACTGAACCCGATGATGGCGGTTGCAACGGCGGGCCGTTCCAGTACCCAGGCAAGTGCGACCGCAGCAACTGGCACCCCACGCGCATCGGCGATCTGCTTCAGCACATCGACGATGCGGTGACCCTGCTCCCGGTCGAAGGGCAGCAGGTCCATCGAAGCCAGGCGGCCATTCTGTCCCCCGGGATCATCGCGCGTGTATTTGCCGGAGAGGAACCCGCTCGATAGCGGACTCCACACCATCGTCCCGATCCCCGCGTCCAGCGCCAGCGGCACATATTCCTGCTCGATGTCGCGGGCGATGAGTGAATAATACATCTGCCCGGTCACGAACCGGGCCAGCCCGTTCGCCTGTTGCATCGCGATTGCCTTGGCGGCGAGCCAGGCTGGCCAGTTGGAGAACCCGATATAGCGCGCCTTGCCCGCGCGAACCACGGCATCGAGCGCGGTGAGCGTCTCGTGCAGCGGGGTCAGCGGATCGGGGCGGTGGCAGATAAAGACATCGACCCAGTCGGTCCCGATGCGCGACAGGCTGGCATCGATCGATCCATGGATATGCCGGGCGGAGAGGCCGGCATTCTGCAGGCCCTGATCCATCCTCATGCCGACCTTGGTCGCGATCACCGCTTCGCCGCGCCGCTTGCCGAGCGCCCGCCCGAACAGCGTCTCTGACTCGCCTCGATGATAGACGTCGGCGGTGTCGAAGAAATTGAGTCCGGAGTCGAGTGCGCGATTGACGAGCGTTGTGCACGCGCGCGCGTCAATTGCGGCCAAAGGCCCCTTCCACGCGGAGCCGAGGGTCATCGTCCCGAAGGCGAGCTTTGAAACCAGCAGCCCGCTGTCGCCGAGCCTTGAATAACGCATCCGCTTCTCCCGATCGGGAGAGTGGGCGCGCATGCCGGCAAAGCCAAGCGGAGCCCCCATGCGAACAGATAGGCGATGAATCGCGGCCCCCGGTGGCGGGGGAAGCGCTTTTGGTCCTAGCTGCGGTTGAGGCGAGAAGTCCGAGAAGCGCGCGGGAGAGAGAAAGCGATGAACGGCCCTGTTCGGCCACTGCCCGCGGTCAATGGCGATAACCGGCCTTTCTGGACCGGCGGTCGCGATGGGCTGCTGATGATCGCACGTTGCGCCGATTGCGGCTATCATGTGCATCCGCCGGCGCGCTTCTGCCCGGCTTGCGAAAGCCGTACGGTCGCGCCGCAAGCCGTGTCGGGACGCGGGCGGGTCTATAGCTTCACCGTCAACTACAAGGCCTGGGTACCGGACCTGCCGGTGCCCTATGTGCTGGCGCTGGTCGAACTCGACGAGCAGGCGGGTCTGCGGTTGCCGGCGAATATCGTCGGCTGCGATCCGGACGATGTCGAGATCGGGATGGCGGTCTCGGTGCGGTTCGAGACGGTCGAAGATCTCCATGTACCGCTGTTCGGGCCTGCGGCATGAGCGGTTACGGCGAGAAGGAATGCGCGATCACCGGGATCGGCATGTCCGAAGTATCGCGCGGCGCCAGCAAGACACCGCTGAACCTCACGATCGACGCATGCATGGAAGCGATCGAGGATGCGGGACTGACGCGCGCCGACATCGATGGCGTGTCGAGCTATCCCGGTGGCGACAATAATGCTTCGGGCTTTTCGCCGGTCGGCGTGCCCGCATTGATGGATGCGCTTCGGATCGAGCCCAACTGGTATTCGGGCGGCGGCGAAACGCCGGGACAGCTGGGCGCGGTATTCAATGCCATCGGCGCCATCGCGGCGGGGCTTTGCAACCATGTCCTCGTATTCCGCACCGTCTATGAAGCCTCGGCGCGCAAGGGCGGGACCTTTGCCAACGCCTTGTTCAAGGGGCATGAGCGCGCTCATGGCCAGCTTGCCGAATGGGCGCCCTATTGGGCGCTCTCGGCGGCGGTACAGCAATCGCTCTATTTCCAGCGGTTCATCCACGATTATGGCGCGCGGCCCGACCAGGTCGGCTGGATCGCGGTCAACAACCGGCGCAACGCGGCGCGCAATCCCAAAGCGGTGTATCGCGACCCGATCACGATCGGCGACTATCTGGCATCCCCGCTCATATGCACGCCCCTGCACCTCTATGATTGCGACGTGCCGTGCGATGGCGCGGTGGCGCTGATCGTATCGCGCCGTGAGATTGCGCGCGATCTGCGCAACCCGGTGCTGCGCATCGAGGCGGTCGGGTCGGCACTCCATCGCCGCTACAGCTGGTCGCAGATCGAGACGCCCGCGACGCAGGCGACCCAGTCGGTGGCGAAGATGATGTGGTCGCGCACCGATCTCACGCCTGCCGATCTGGACATGGCGCAGCTCTATGACGGCTTCACCTACCATACGCTGGCCTGGCTCGGGTCGATGGGAATTTGCGACCACGCCGACGCCGCCGCCTTCGTCGAAGGCGGCAAGCGGATCGCGATCGAGGGTGAGATGCCGATCAACACCGGGGGAGGTCAGCTCTCGGCCGGACGCCTGCATGCTTATGGTCAGCTGCACGAGGCCTGTACCCAGTTGTGGGAGCGCGGCGGCGCGCGGCAAGTGCCCGGCGATGTGAGGGTGAGCGTAAACTGCACGGCCGGTGGCCCCCTGGCGGGCTGCATGCTGCTGGTGCGAGAGTAGGTGATGCGGGTCGGATTCATCGGTCTGGGCGATCAGGGTGGCCCGATGGCGCGCATGATTGCGGATGCGGGCTTTCCGCTGATGGTCTGGGCACGGCGGGCGTCTGCGATCGAGCGGTTTGTGGCGCGCGGGGCAGGGGTTGCGGCAGATCCTGCGGCGCTGGCGTCAGCTTGCGATCTGGTCTGCCTGTGCGTGACCGGTGATGCCGATGTACGTGAACTGCTGATCGATCGCGGCATGATCGCGGCCCTGCGCAAGCGAAGCCTGGTCGCGATCCATTCGACCATCAACCCGAAAACCTGTGTCGAGCTGGCGCAAATGGTTTCCGCCCGGGGCGCCGCCTTGCTCGATATGCCGGTGTCGGGATCAGGGCATGCCGCGCTCGCGCGCAAATTGCTGGTGATGACGGGGGGCGATGCCGGTGCGATCGCACGGACGATGCCGGTGCTCGAGAGCTACGCCGGAACGATCATCCGCATGGGCGATGTCGGCGCCGCGATGAATGCGAAGCTGGTCAATAACTTGATGGCCGTGGTCAATATCGGCCAGGCATTCCACGCGCTTGCGCTCGGCCGGAAGGTGGGAGTCGAGCCCGCGGCGCTGCGCCAGGCGCTGATGGTGGGAACCGGGCGCAGCTTTGCTGTCGATCTGATCGCGCGGCTGCATGTGCCAAAGCGCGCGCATCATGTGCGAGGGGTATTGGTGAAGGATGTCGACCTGGCGATCGAGGCCATGCCGGCGGACGAACGCGCCTATTGGCGGCCGCTGGCTCAGGCCGGGTTGGATGCACTCGAACAACTGATCTCCGGCGGGGTGACGCTTCTGCCGGTGAAGGAGGAGGAACATGGCGAATATATCGTCTATGGTACGGCCTGACAGGGCCGCCGCGCGCGCTGAATTCTATGCGCCCGAAATCGCCTTCGACCGCCCGGTGCCCAAAGTGCCGGCCGCGGCGTTCCGCGCGGAGCGCGATCGCGCGTTCGCGGCCGATGCAGCGACCGGTTCGATCCCTTGCGACCTGTCCGAGCAGCTGGGCAGCCCCTGGCCCGCGACCACGCCGACCATGCTGGCCCGCTATGTCGTGATCCGCGCGGGCGAAACGCTGCAGCATCAGCACTGCTCGACCGGCGAGGTCTTCTACGTCATGCGCGGCGCGGGGGAGACGGTGTGCCGGGCCGAATCCTTCGCGTGGAAGCGCGGCGATGCATTCTGCCTGCCCGGCGGTGAGCCGGTCGAGCATCTGGCAGCGCAGGATGCGATCCTGCTGCAAGTGACCAACGAGCCCGAGCTCGCCTATTTGCGGGCGGCGCCGGGCGACGCCGCGATCGAGCCGACGCTGTTTCCCGGCGAGATCGCCGCACAGCATCTCCACAACGTCCATGGCCGCAACAGCGAACAGCGTGCGGCGGGCAAGTCCGTCGTGTTCCTCACCACGATGATGGCAAGTCGCCGTGTCACGACGCCGACCCTGCTCTCGGCGCTCAACACACTGGAGCCCGGCGGCGACCAGCGGCCGCATCGTCACAGCTCGGTTGCGCTGACACTGAGCATCGAGGGCGAGGGCGTCTATTCGATGGTCGATGGCGAGCGCATCGACTGGGCGCCCGATACGCTGTTCGTCACTCCGCCCGGCGCGGTGCATTCGCACCACAACCGGGGAGACAAGATGATGCTGAGCTATGTCGTGCAGGATACCGGCCTTCACAGCCAGCTGCGGACCACCAACTTCGCTTGGACGGAGTAACACGATGCCGGTGATCGCTCCGTTGCCGATGGAAGAGATCGATGACGAGAGCCGCGCGCGGATCGCCGCCGGTCAGGCGACGGGCATGTACAGCCAGACGCTACCGCTTCAGGTCATGGCGCGTGCGCCCGCCGCGTTGCGCGCGATGGACGAGGGGTACAAGGCGATGTTCCGCCGGTCGCTGCTGGATGACCGGCTACGCGAGCTGCTTCGCATCCGCAGCGCCCAGCTCAACGGATGCGGACCCTGCTCGCAATCGCGCAAGGAGACGGACGTTGCCGAAAGCGACGTCGCGTGCCTGATCGATCCCGACGCCGGCAGCTATTCGCGGCGTGAACGTCTCGCGCTCCAGTTCCTGGTGCGTCTGTGTACCGAACCCGATGCGATCACGCCGACGACCTATGTCGAATTGGCTGAGGCGTTTTCGGTCGCGGAGATTGTCGAGCTGGGCTGGACCTGCGCACAGACGATGGCGGGGCATCGATTCATGCATACACTGGATCTGCTGGGTGACGGCGAGGCCGTTCTTGGATGATGCGTCGCTGGGCGCCGTTTGCCGCGGATGTGGACGCAGCATGGCGGCGAAGCGGTGAACGAAGAAGCTGATGGCGCCAGAAAGGACAGCGGCGCCTTCCAGCCGCTCGTCCATCGCAATTTTCGTGAGATATGGCTCGCCAGCCTGATGTCGAACCTGGCGCTGCTGATCACTGGCGTCGGTGCAGCCTGGGCGATGACCCTGCTGACGGACAGCGCGCAGATGGTGGCGCTGGTCCAGTCCGCGCTGATGCTGCCCTTTCTGTTCCTCGCAATGCCGGCGGGCGCGATCGCCGACAGCTATGACCGGCGCAGGGTGGCCATCCTTGCGATGGGCGGCGCCGCCTTGTCCAACCTGCTGCTCCTTGGCGTGGCCCTATCAGGCCTGCTTACGCCCTGGCTGTTGCTGGCGCTGTGTTTTCTGGTCGGCATCTTCAACACCATGTTCACGCCCTCCTGGCAGTCGGCAGTCTCCGAACAGGTGCCGTCCGAGGATCTGCCGCGCGCGGTCGCCCTCAACGCGATCAGCTTCAACATCGCGCGCAGCTTCGGGCCGGCGCTGGGCGGCGTGATCGTCGCGGCCATCGGCGCGGCGGCGGCATTCGCGGCATCGGTACTGCTCTATGTGCCGATGATCGCCGCCTTCTTGCGCTGGAAGCGCGTGCCGGACACGCCGCGCCTGCCGCCGGAGCGCGTGGGCGGAGCGATCGTCTCGGGGATCCAGTATATTGGACATTCGGGGGCGATGCGCGCGGTGATCGTGCGCAGTTTTCTCTATTGTGCAGGGGCGTCGTCGGTCGCGGGATTGCTGCCGTTGATCTCGAAGCTCCATCTTCAGGGCGGCCCGCTCGTCTTTGGCCTGCTGCTTGCCTGCTATGGCGGCGGTGCGGTGATCGGTGGGGTGTTCCTGCAGCGGCTGCGCAGCATGCTGGGACACAGCCCGACCGAGAATGGCGTTGCGCTGACGGCGGCCGCGATGATTGCCTTGGCCTTTGCAGGGTCGCTTTGGGTAGCGGCGCCGATCCTGATCTTCCTGGGCGCGGTCTGGACGCAGGCGCTGACCGCGCTGAATGTCGCGGTTCAGACGGGCGCGCCGCGCTGGGTCTCGGGACGGGCACTCGCAGGCTTTCAGGCGACAGCTGCGGGAGGTTTCGCGCTCGGCAGCTGGGTGTGGGGCTATGTCGTGGAGGAATCGTCGCTGACAGCGGCGATGATCGCATCGGGTGTCGCGTTGATGGCCTTTTCGATTGCCGGGCGCTTGATGAAATCGCCCAAAGATATCCCTAACCCTGCCGCCGCCCGATACGATCCGGCCGACCCCGAGATCGACCTCGCGTTAACCGGGCGCAGCGGCCCGATCGCCATCCAGGTCGTGCATATGGTGCCCGAAGAAGATGCGCGCGGCTTCTATGACCTCATGCTGGAAATCCGCCGCATCCGTCGCCGCAACGGGGCCAGCGCCTGGTCGCTTGCGCGCGATATTGCTGACGCGCGCCGCTGGATCGAGCGATTTCACTGTCCGACCTGGCATGACTATCTTCGCCATCGCACCCGCCTGACCGCCGAGGAGCTCGGGCTCCTGAGCGTTATCGCCGAACGCTATGGCGAGAATGGTCAGCTTCGCATGACCAGGCTCCTCGAGCGGCCGGTCGGGTCGGTGCGTTGGCAGGCGGACACGCCTGATCGGGGCGAGCTTCCCGCCACGCTCGCCCCCTGAGGACGATCAGCCGCTCCGCGTGAAGTCCGGCGGCCGTTTCTCGAGAAAGGCGCTGACCACCTCGCGAAAGTCGCCCGAACCGCCGCACAGCAATTGGGTCCGCGCTTCCAGCGCAATGGCGGCCTGCATCGAAGCGGTTTCCAGGTTGCGGCGGACGACATCCTTGGTCATCGCAACGCCAAAGGGCGCGTTCGCGGCGATCAGGCGGGCCGTTTCGAGCGCGGTATCGAGCAGCACATCGTCTGCCACAGTCCGCACGACATAGCCGATCCGCTCGGCCTCCTCGGCATCGAATTTTCGGCCGGTCAGCATCAGCTCGAATGCGCGCGACAGCCCGATCAGGCGCGGCAACAGCCAGGAAATTCCGCACTCGCCAGCCGAGAGGCCCAGCCGGGCGTTGGCGATGGAAAAATGGGCCGAGCGCCCGGCGATGCGAATATCGGCGGCTAGCGTGAAGGCGAAGCCGCCGCCCGCCGCCGCGCCGTTGACTGCGGCGATCACCGGCTGGCGCAGATTGGCAATGCGCTCCATCAGCCTGGCTAGGCGAAGCTGTGAAGCCAGCGACTCTTCGGGTCCGGCGCTTTCCACGAAATCGCTCTTGAGGTCAGCGCCGGCGCAGAAGGCGCGGCCGGCGCCGGTCAGGATCAGGACCCGGGCCTCGCGATCCGCGTCCAGCCGGTCGAACAGTGCCTCGAACGACGCGATCAGGTTGCGGTCGATCGCATTCATGCGCGCCGGACGGTTGATCGTGGCGATGACGATGCCGCCGTCGTGCCTGTCGATCTGCAGTTCGCTCATCTGGCCCTCACTGGAAATGGGAGCCGCCATCGACATTGGTGTTGGCGCCGGTCATGAAGGTGGAGATGCGGGAGGCGGCGAGCAGGATTACGGGCGCGATCTCATCAGGATGTGCCACGCGGCCGAGATCGGTGCTGCTGCCGAACCGCGACTTGAGCCATTGACCCGATGCGGCAAGGTCGTCGGGATCGACACTACCCTCCGACCCCGAACTGACATAGGCACGCAGATTGGCCGACATGACCGGGCCGGGCGAGACGATGTTGACCAGGATACCCTCGCAAGCCAGTTCGAGTGCCATGTTCTTGCTGATCGAAACCAGCGCGGCCTTGGCGGCGGTATAGTCCGCCAGCCCGCGCGAATGATGCTGGGTCGACATCGCGGACAGGTTGACTACCCGCGCCCAGGGCGCCGCGCGCAGCAAGGGCAGGGCGGCGCGAACGCACCGCATTGCGCCGAGCGCGCCGATGCTGAACGAGTCGATCCACCGGGCGTCATCGATTTCGTGCCATGGCTGGCCGCAGGTCTGCGGTCCGGCGGCGTTGACCAGCGCATTGAGATGCGGCCAACGTGCCGCGATGGCCGCAAATGCAGCATCGACCGATGCGGTGTCGCCGATATCGGCAACCGCGGTCAACACGTCGGGACTGCCCAGCTTGCGCAGCGCGCTGGCGGTTTCGCCGAGGCGGCCGGCGTCGCGCCCGATCACGGCAATCTTTGCGCCCTCGCGCGCGAAGGCCTCCGCCGCCGCCCGGCCCATGCCTGCGCTGCCGCCGGAAACGCAGACACAGGCGTCACCCAAGCCGATATCCATGCCTAATCTCCCAATGTCCAGAGCAGCTTGACCCGGCGATGCGCGATCCGCCAGCCGGCCGCCCCCCGGACAAAGCGGTCGACATAGCTTCCTTCCTGGATCACCTGGCCAGCGCGCATCACGAAGAAATAAGTCCAGCCCTGTGCGTTGCCCGCGTCCGTGAACTCAATCCGGCTCGTCGTCAGATGATGGCGCGATCCGCGCAGATCGATCCCCTCCGATCCGGTCGCGGCGACGCCGGACAGGAATCCCGCGATCGCCTGTTGTCCGCGATGGATCGCATCGGGAATCTCCAACACTCCATCTTCGGCAAACACCGCCGCCACCTCGTCGATTTTCCCGCGATCGCCAGCGCTGTTGTAAACGCTTTGAAGATGCCGAATCTCGGCGCGCGCCTGTGCCTGCTCGGACTCGGTCATGACGCAAGCTGCCAGTGGCCGGTCTCGGAGCGATGCCATCCGCCGGCCGCCGTGATGCCACCGTCCACCGGGATGGTGGCTCCGGTCACCCAGGACGCAGCCGGGGAAGCAAGGAAGGCGATGACCGATCCTGCTTCATGGATCGTCGCCATTCGACCCAGCGGCACATGACGATCGCGCGCCGCGATCCTGGCTGGCTCGGTCGGCATATGCGGGCGCAGGCCGGGCGTATCGATCAGGTCCGGCGCGATGCAGTTCACCCGAATCGCCCGCGGGGCAAGCTCAAGCGCCATCGTCTTGGTGAACTCGACCATCGCCGCCTTGCAGGCAGCATAGACGCTGAACCCTGGCGCCGCCCGCAACGCTTCGGTGCTGGCGACATTCACGATCGCGCCCCCGTTCGCCATCACCCGCGCCGCCGACTGGGTCGCGGCCAGCATGGAGGTGAAGTTGAGATCGGTGACGCGCTGCCAATTGCCCTCATTCTGATCGAGAAAGGCGCGCGGGCGCACGCCGCCTGCATTGTTGACCAGAATGTCGATCCGCCCGAACTCGGCCGCTGCGAAATCCACCAGCGCGCGCGCCTGATCGGCCTGCATCATGTCGGCGGGCCGGAAGGCTGCGCGGCGGCCGATCGCTTCGACCGCTGCCGCGACGCGCGCGCCGTTGCCGGCATCGATATCGCCCAGCACGATGTCGGCGCCCATGCCCGCCAAAGCGAGCGCTGCGCCCTCTCCGATTCCGTTCGCGCCTGCGGTCACGACCGCGACCTTCCCTTGGAGCTGCACTATTCTCTCCTGTCGCTGCGATCTCGACCCAAGGCTTCGGAACCGTCCGGCGCAACCCGCAAGCACATCGCATCATGGATGCGATGGAACATGAGGCTTGCTGGACACTTGTCTAGTCAAGTGTCTAGCGAAGCGCGAACGGAGAGGAATCGGATGAGCGATCTATTCACGCCCGCGCAATTCGAAGCGCTCGACGCGTGGCTGACGGCCAATGTTCCCGCGCTGGGCGATGGCGTGCTGACAGCGAGTTTCGTGACCGGCGGCACCAGCAACATCGTTGTCCGGCTGAGCCGCGGCGATATCGCGGTCGTGCTGCGCAAGGCGCCAGAGCAGGCGCCCCCCGCCAGCGCGAAGGCGATCCAGCGTGAAGCGACCGTGCTGAAGGCGCTCGGCGGATCGCGGGTCCCGCACCCTCGCTTCCACGGCTATTGCGAGGACGCCTCGATCGCAGGCGGTCCATTCTACATCATGGATCTGGTTGATGGTTGGGCCGCCGATCTCAGCCCGGTCGATAACCAGATGCGCTTCAATGCCGCCTTTACCGGGCCCGATCTGCATTATCTCGCGCATGCCATGATTGACGGCATCGTCGAGATGGCCAATCTCGACTATGTCGCGGCGGGACTGGAGGGCTATGGCAAACCCGACAAGTTCCTGGAACGCCAGGTGGAGCGGTGGCGCAGCCAGCTCGCGAGCTATCCCGACCGTTATCCGGGCTTCGAAAGCCGCCAGCTGCCGGGCCTCGATTATGTCGCCGACTGGCTGAGCGCGAATGTGCCGACGACCGGCCGGCGGGGCCTGATGCATGGCGACTATGCGATGAACAATGTGCTGTTCGCCAATCGCCCGCCTGCGCGGCTCGCGGCGATCATCGACTGGGAAACCTCGACCATCGGCGATCCGATGATGGATCTTGCCGCCTATTGCGGACAATTGCGCCGCGGCAACGGACCGCAGCCGGCCAGTCCCTATCTCGATCCCGTGCGGTTTCCCTGGTTCGAGGATGCAGTTGACTATTTCGCGGAGCGCACGGGGCGCGACGTGTCCGCCATCGACTATTACCAGATTCTCGCCAAATACCGGATGGCCTGCATCATCGAATACAAGGTCGCCGAGGCAGCGATCGGCCTCGCGCCGCCCGAAAAGGGCCGGCGTTTCGACGGACTTGTCCGCGGCTTGCTGTCCGAAGCCGAAAGCATCGCCCGCGCCAGGGGCTGACACCTTATCTCCAGGAGACTAGCCATGGATTTCACCGTCGACGCCGAGTTCCAGAAGAAGCTCGACTGGATGAAGGACTTTGTCGAGAACAAGGTCCGGCCGCTCGAATTCATCTATGATTACGACAAGGATGCCGCCTACGACATCGAGAACAAGCCGCTTCGCAAGGTCATCAAGCGCCTCCAGCAGGAGGTGAAGGACAATGGCATGTGGGCTGCCCATCTGCCCGAACATCTGGGCGGAAGCGGCTGCGGCGCGGTCAAGCTCACCTATATGAACGAGATGTTCGGCACCTCCGCCTTCGGCCCGGTGGTGTTCGGGTGCCAGGGGCCGGACACCGGCAACAGCGAGATCCTCGCAATGTTCGGCACCGAGGAGCAGAAGGCGCAATATCTGCAGCCGCTGCTCGATGGAGACATTTTTTCGACCTTTGCGATGACCGAGCCCCAGGGCGGGTCGGACCCGACCAATTTGCGCTGCGTCGCGGTTCGCGATGGCGACGACTGGGTGATCACCGGGGACAAATGGTTCGCATCCAATGCCAACCATGCCAGCTTCATGATCGTGATGGCCGCCACCGATCCGACGGCGCCGCCGCATAGCCGAGCGACGATGTTCATCGTACCGACCGATGCGCCGGGCTTCGAGATCGTCCGCAACATCGGCTTCTGGACGGACAGCCCCAATTCGGGCGGCCATCCCTGGATCCGCTTCAACGGGGTACGCGTGCCGGACAGCGCCCGGCTGGGACCGGTGGGCGAAGGGTTCAAGGTCGCGCAATCGCGGCTGGGCGGGGGGCGCCTGCATCACGCCCAGCGCACGATCGGGCTGGTCAAGCATTTGATCGACATGATGGCCGAGCGCGCGGTCAGCCGCATGTCGGGCGGGGAACCGATCGGCAACAAGCAGGCCGTGCAGGCGATGATCGCCGAAAGCTATATCGAATATATGCAGTTCCGTCTGCTTGTCCTCTACACCGCCTGGATGTTCGACCAGCAGCAGGAACATGGCCGCGAGGGCCGCAAGATGATCAGCGCGATCAAGGCCGCAATGGCGAAGATCGCGCAGGACGTGACGATCCGCGCGGTGCATCTGCATGGCTCGCACGGCCTGTCGAACATCATGCATTTCGGCGAGTATCTCGCGGTGGCGCTGCACGAGGGAGCGGCGGACGGCGTGACCGAGCTCCATCTCGGCGCCGTCGCCAAGCAGGTGCTGCGCGACTACAAGCCGCGCGAAGGCAGCAACTTGCCGAGCGAGACGACATTCCTCAAAAAGGCGTGGGCGGAAAAGCAGCTCAAGCCGATCCTCGATGAGCTTGGCCTGACCTTCGACGATGGCCGCGCGGACATCGAGAAGAACCTGCCGGTCGAGAAATATAACCTGAAGCGGGTATCGGCCTGATGGATCTCTCGATCGGATCGCTGTTCACGGTCGCGGGCAAGACCGCGATCGTGACTGGCGGGTCGAGCGGAGTGGGACGGATGATCGCGTCCGCGCTCGCCGCCAATGGCGCGCGGACCTGTATCGTCGGTCGCAAGCGGGCCGCGCTCGAGGCGGTAGCGAGCGAGATCGGCTGCGATTTCATCGTCGCCGATCTGTCGCTCCCCGATGCGATTGCCCGGCTCGCAGGGGAGATCGCCGCGCGCGAGGCCGCCATCGACATCCTCGTCAACAATGCGGGCACGACCTGGGGCGCGCCCTTCCCGGCATTTCCGCTGGAGGGGTTCGACAAGGTGTTCGCGCTCAACGTCCGCACGCCGTTCCTGCTGACACAGGCGCTGTTGCCGCTGCTCGAGGCTGGAGCGAGCACCAAGGACTTCTCGCGCGTCATCAATATTAGCTCGGTGGGCGCGCGGATGGTCGGCGAGGATGGCGGGTCGGTTGCCTACGGCCCGTCCAAAGCCGCGGTCGAACAGATGACACGCGTGATGGCACGTCAGCTTGGCAGGCACCGCATCACCGTCAACGCCATCGCGCCTGGCTGGTTTCCGTCCCGGATGAATGCGCCGCTCGGCGATCAGGCGGCGGAGGACTGGATTTCGCGGACACCTGCCGGACGCCTCGGCACCGCGCGGGATATGGGCGGGCTGGCGCTGTTCCTGTGTTCGCCGGCCGGGGCCTATGTGAGCGGGCAAATCATCGCTATCGATGGAGGCCGCTCACTCTAGGCGCTGCGGGCCTTTGTGGCGATCGCCTCGCGGTCGAGCGATTCCTTGCGGAACGACTGGTTGGCATCGCGTGATCTGCGATGCTCATTGTCGATCGCGTCGGCATAAGTGAGACCGAAATTCTCGTCGATCAGCGCGTTGTATCGGCGGATGACGGATGGGTCGTTCGCTGCGATGTCGTCGGCCAGCTTGAGCGCGGCTTGCATCAATTCCGCTGGTTCGACGACGCGGTTGACCAGCCCCCAACGTTCCGCCGTTTCGGCATCGATGGCATTGCCGCCGAGCGACATTTCCTTGGCGCGCCCGATGCCCACAAGGCGGGAGAGCAATGCGCTCATTCTTCCCCCCGGAATGACGCCCACGCGCGCATGGGTATCCGCGAATTTGGCGCCGCGCGCCGCAATGCGGATGTCGCAGCACATAGCGAGCTCAAGCCCGCCCGTAATCGCAAAGCCATTGATCGCGCCAATTACCGGGCCATCGAATGCCGCCATGCCGAAACGGCGATGGCCCGCACCCTGGTCCTCGTCCGGTGCTTGCAGCCCCGACTCGCCGCTCGACAATTCCTTGAGGTCCATTCCCGCGCAAAAGGCACGTCCCTTGCCGGTCAGGATCGCGACCCGCGTCGCGTCGGAAAGACCCGCAAAGGCAGCTGCAAGCTGCGCGGACAGGGCCCGCGACATCGCGTTCAACGCGTCAGGCCGATTCAGCGTGACGATCGCGATCGGCCCGCGATGTTCGACGAGGACGACGGGTTCTTCCATCATTCAGGCTCCAGCAAATGGGTGCGGATCGCGTTGATTTCGGCATCGCCAAGACCAAGCCACCCGAAATAGCCGACGATATCGCCATGGACCTCGTCGATCGCGGCAAACATCGCGTCGAGATAGGCAGAATCGACGATCAGCATCGGCTCCCACACCGCAGGATCGACGTCTTGCCGCCCGATATGGTTGTGGAAGCGGCGGCGGCCCGCATCGAGATAGACGTTGCTCAGCAGATAGTCCGCCATGATGTCCGGGCGGGCGACGCCGAGCACATCGAGCATGAGCGCAGCCAGCGCGCCGGTGCGGTCCTTGCCTCCGGCACAGTTGAACAGCAGGGGAAGCTCACCTGCTGCCGCGGCCTGAAATATCGACTTGAACGCCTCGGCCTGATCGAAGGGGAGGGCGCGGTAAAGCGCCAGCATGCCATCGCGCATGTCTGCAGCAGTCGGGGTCGCGGCGGCTGCGAGGGCGGGAAGATCTGCGCCGCTGTGGCGATAATCGCGCGCGAGACGACGGATCTGCGATCCCCAGCTGCGTGCCGGACGCCGTTCGCGTTCGATGCTCGTTCGCAGATCATAGATCAGGCGAAGATCCAGCGCCTCCAGCGTGGCAATATCGGCATCGGTGATCTTCGCCAGTTCGCCCGCGCGATAGAGCCGGCCCCGCCGGACCGTGCGGCCGAAGCGTGTCGCATAGCCGCCCATGTCGCGCACATTACTGGCGCGCTCGAGGTGGACATGGCGATCGACGACCTCGCCTGTTCGCAGTCGGACCCTGTTCGTCTTGCATTCCATGCCCCCACCCTGACCGGCGGTGGCGGTTGCGGCCAGCGTTGAAGTGCAAAGCATCGCATAGGTGCTGGGTGCGGGATTGCCTCGCCCGGCCCGAGCGGTGATGGTCCGCGGCCAAGGAGGGGCCGATGGTCAAGGCATTTGCAGTTGAGTGGAGCGAGCGCGAGGTCGAGGCGCTGAAGGCCCGGGTGGCGGCCTGTCCGCTTCCGCCGGCGCCTCAAGGTTCCGGCTGGGCGCTGGGTTGCGATCGGGATTTCCTGGAGCGGTTCCGCGACCGGTGGCTGAACGGCTATGACTGGCGTGCGGCGATGCGCGATCTCAACCTCTATCCCCAGTTCATTGCGGAGATCGACGGCCAGACGATCCATTTTGTCCATATCGAAAGCGCGGTCGCGGATGCGCGGCCCTTGTTGCTGACCCATGGCTGGCCCGGTTCCCATTACGAATTCTGGTCGGTGATCGAGCCATTGTCGGCCGCGGGGTTCGATCTCGTGATCCCGAGCCTTCCTGGCTATGCATTCAGCGGCAAACCCGATCAGCCGATCGGGCCGAAGCGAACGGCAGCGCTCTGGGACCGGTTGATGCGTGAGGTCCTGGGCTATCCGCACTATCTTGCGCAGGGAGGCGATTGGGGGGCGACGGTGACGTCGCAGATCGGTCTCAACCATCCCGAAGGCGTGCGCGGCATCCATCTCAACATGCTGGGCCTGCGCAGCACCGAGCCGCCGCAGAATGAGGCGGAGACCGCCTGGATGGCGAAATCCGGCGCCGCGCAGCAGATGCTCGGCGGCTATTCGGCGTTGCAGATGGTGAAGCCCCTCTCGCTCGGCTGGCTCGGGGCAGGCAATCCGCTGGGGCAAGCAGCGTGGATACTCGAGCGGTTTCACGACTGGGCCGATCTGTCCCAGGGCGATCTCGAGACCCTATTCGGCCTCGACCATCTGATCACCAACGTCATGCTCTACATGATGACCGACAGTTTTGCCTCGTCGCTTTGGTTCTATCACGGACTGATCCGAGAGGGCGGTATCAACGTGGCTGCCGGGCAGCGTTGCGAAGTGCCGACGGGCTTTGCCGCCTTCCCCCGCGATGCGCTCATGCCGCCACCGCCCAGGAGCCGGGTCGAGCTATGCTTCAATCTCGTCCACTGGACCGAGCCGGGCACGGGCGGGCATTTCGCCGCGATGGAGGCGCCGCAGGCCTTCGCCGCCGATGTGATCAAATGGGCCGACAAGGTCTGGCTGACGGAGACTCACGCATGACCGACTTGATTCCCGACGGGTATAGCTATGCCGAGTCGCCAAGCGCATTCCCGAATCATGTCGGGCGCATCTTCCACAAGACGGTCGAAGTCCCCGGTGGCGAGCCGGAGAAGTGGGTCGCGCTCTATGTCGAGGACCATCATGTCAACAGCTGGGGCATGGCGCATGGCGGTCTGATCGCCTTCCTCGCGGAAGTCGGAACCGCCGGCGCTGCTTGGGATCCGGCTGGGCCGCCCGTGGTAACGATCTCCCTCACCATCCAATTCCTTCGCGCGCCCAAGCTTGGTCAGTTGCTGGAAGTGCGGGCTAAAGCTTCGCGCCGCACCCGAAGCCTGGTGTTCGTCGATGCGCAGGCCTTTGCCGGTGGCGAGCTTCAGTTCACGGTAACCGCGGTGAACAAGGTGATCGGCGGCTAGGAGGCTCGGTCGAGCGCCGCGATCACCTCGTCCGCGGTCGTGATGCGCGCGAGCATGCGCAATTGTTCGGTGACGATCACGCGATGCGTCTCGGGGTCGGCGCCTGCGGTGCAATCTTCCGGGATCACGACATAATAGCCCAGATCGACGGCGGCCATGGTGTTACCGGGCATGGCGATATTGGTCGAGACGCCGGTGAGCACCACCGTCTGGATGTCCATGCGCCGCAGCGTCGCATCCAGATTGGTCCCGTTGAACGCGATCAGGCCGGCGGGCCGGTCAAGCACGAAGTCCTGAGGATGCGGCTTCAACTGCGGCACGAATTCCGCCTCGACGCTCCCTTTCTTCAGCTTGCCGCCCTTCAGTGTCAGTGCGTTGATCAGCGAATTGGGCTTGATGTCGGCGAGATCGTCGCGATGGACGACGGGGGCATGAAATACCGGCAGCGCCCTGGCGCGGAATGCATCGGCCAGCGTCGCGATGCGATCGAGGATCCCGCGCTCGGCAACCTGGTCGGCCAGCCCCCTGAAGCCAGCATAGGCCGCATCGACGACACCAAGCTGGCATTCGTTGATGATCAGCGCGGCGCGACCCTCGATCTTCATTTCCTTTGCCATTGCATGCTCCTCTGTGGCGAGCCGAGGTAGCGCAAACGAGCCGTCTATTCCCGCACATCCTTGATCAAATGCGCCGGACATTGCGGCGTTGCGCGCAGGCGGGAAGAGGTAGGGCATGGACCAGATGAAGCCAGCCGGAGTGCTTGCCCCTTATGCCGGTGCGCCGCCGCCTGCGCCTGCATGGTATCGATGGGCAATAGACCAGCTACCCGAGCGATCGATCTTCGAATGCGACGGTGTTCCCGTCGAGCTGTTGACATGGGGTGAGGTCGGCAAACCGGGGCTGCTGTTCCTCCATGGCGACAGCGCCCATGCGGACTGGTGGTCCTATACCGCGCCCTTCTTTGCCGACGAGTGGCGATGCGCGGCGATCTCCTGGAGCGGGATGGGCAGTTCGGGGCGCCGTCCTGGCTACACATTCGACGCATGGGCCAGGGAGGCGATCGCTGCGATCGACGCCGCTGCGCTCGACAATGGCACCGGCACCATGGTCGTCGCGCATTCGCTGGGCGGCTACCCTGCGCTCATTGCGAGCGCACGCGAACCCCGCATCCGCGGCATTGTCTCGCTCGACAGCGCGATCATCCCGCAGGATCTGATGGCGGAGGTGCCGCGCCCGAAGCCTCGCCCGCACAAAGTCTATGTGAGCGAGCAGGAGGCGCTCGGGCGGTTCCGCTTCATGCCGCCGACCATCGGCGACCAGCATTATGCGGTGGATCACATCGCGCGGCGCGGCCTGCACGAAGCGGAGGGCGGTTGGACATGGCGCTTCGACCCTGAAATCTGGCGCGACCTTGAAAGCCGCAGCGGGGAGAACCTCGCCGACTTGCCGCGCAGGGCGCAGTGCCCCCTAGCGCTGATCGTCGGGGAACGGTCGGAACTGATCCGCGATGAAATCGCCACCTACATGCGCGGCATCTATCCCGAAGGAACGCCCTTCATCGGCATCCCGGATGCAGGGCATCACATCATGGCGGACCAGCCGCTGGCGCTGATCGCCGCGCTGCGGAGTTGTTTCGCCTATTGGCCGGAGAGGACGCCATGAAGCTTGCAGGCAAACGGTTCATCGTCACCGGGGCGGCGACGGGCATGGGCGCGGCGACCACCGCTGCGTTCGTTCGCGAAGGGGCGAAAGTCATCGGTTTCTATCGCAGCAGGGGCTATGAGGCATTGGCCGAGCGCCTCGCCGGGGAGGCCGGATCAGCGCACTTCCTGAAGGTGGACGTTGCCGAGCAAGATCAGGTGTTGCCGGCATTTGCGCAGGCCGTGGACTGGCTTGGCGGGCTGGACGGCCTGATCCACGCAGCCGCGATCTGCCCGACAACGCCCGCGGAAGATATCCGCCACGAGCAGTTGATGGACGTGCTTCGCGTCAATGTCGGCGGAACAATGCTGACCAACCAGGCTGCGCTGCCCTATCTCAAGGCCAATGGCGGCGGACGGATCATCAACTTCGCCTCCTCTACCGGTGCGACGGGGTCGGCGATCAAGGCCGACTATGCCGCGTCAAAGGGGGCGGTGATGGCATGGAGCCGATCGATCGCCACCGCCTGGGCGAAGCATGACATCACGGTCAATATGATCTGTCCGGTGATCAGCACCGACATGTATCTGGCGACGCGCGCGGCGATGACGCCCGAGCAGCTTGCCGCGCATGACGCCTCGCTGGCGACGTCGATCCCGCTGGGCGGGAGGTTCGGCGATGCCGAACGCGATTTCGCGCCCGTAGCGGTATTCCTGGCCGGTGACGGCGCGGGGTTCATGACCGGGCAGATGTTCTCGGTCGATGGTGGCGTATTGATGGTACGATAGTCATGAGCGTGGGGTAGGGATCAGCCGCCTGGCCCGGCCGCGGCTTATAACGGCTTCCTGCCTCGAACCCGATGACCATCCTCCTGCAGCTCGCGGGGCGCCGCGTCCCGAGGCGTACCGTCTGCGACATGGAAGGCCGGCCCATGTTTGCGGTTCCTTGTCGGCCGTTGCCCGCCATCCGCGGGTCAGCAGGCCAGCTTCGGCGTTTTCGCATATTGTGCGCTCAGCGCCTGAACCGCGCGGTAGGACATGTGCACGGCGTCACCGATGCGCCCGACTTGACGGCTGTCGCCGACCACGCTGACGGCGATCCCGGCATCGCCGAGCGCCGCGGCCAGTTCGTCGGCGGATCGGCGCCCCTGGGCGAGCAACAGGCGATCCGCTTCGATCTCGCGGGCGACGCCGCCAGTTTCGATCGTCACCTTGCGATTCCCGACGCCGCGGACATGACTGTTGTCGACGATCGTGATGAGCGGATTTTCGTGCAGGCGGCGCAGCAGGCCCATCCGATAGACCCACTCCGCCGAACGGGCGAGCTTGTCGGCCGGGGAACGACTGACCAACGTCACATGAACGCCGTGATGCGCGCAGAATTCCGCGGTCTCGCAGCCGGTTTCGCCGCCGCCATAGACGATCGCATGCTGTCCTTCGACCAGCCCGAGGTCGCGCTCGCGCATCAACAGGTCATAGGCATCCATCACGATCGGATCGTCAAGGCCCTCGATGGGCAGGTCGATGCGGCGCGTGCCCGCAGCGAGGATCGCGACATCCGGGTCCAGCGCGATGATATCCTTCAGTTCCGCCCGCTTGCCGAAATGACGGACGACCGCGCTCTCGGCCAGCCGGTTGCTCAGATAGTCCGAATACCAGAACAGCTTGTCCTTGCCCGGCGGGGTGGCCGACGCGATGATGCCGCCGCCGGTGAATTCGCGGGTCTCGAAGATGTGCGTCTCGAACCCCGATTGCTGCAACAGCAGTGCCGCCGAGGCGCCGCCCGGACCTGCGCCGATCACGACAGCGCGCTTGCCCTTGCCCATATCGGCGGGAATCGGCGGATCGAGTTCGGTGCCGGTGCGTGGATTTTCAGCGCAGCCGACCTGGACGCGTCCCGGGTGCGGGCTGATGCACCAGTTGCAGGAAGTGCATGGGCGGATCAGGTCGCGCCTGCCCGCCTTCGCCTTGTTCGCCCATTCGGGATCGGTCAGCATTGGCCTGCCCAGCGCGATCAGATCGGCATCGCCGCTCGCGACCGCCTGTTCTCCCGTCTCGGGCCACCGGATCTGGCCAACCGCGATCACCGGGACGCCCGTCGCAGCCCGGATGCGCGCCGCATAGGGAATGCGCCAGCCCTCGGGCATCGACATGGGTTCCACCACTTTCTCGAAGGCCGGGCCCACGCCCCACCCCATCGAGACATGCAGCGCATCGGCCCCCGCCTCGACCAGCCTCGGTGCGATTTCTTCCATGTCGTCGATCGTCAGCCCGCCGGGCCGGAACTCATCGGCGGAGAGCCGATAGACCAGCGGCAGCTCACCCAGTTTCTCGCGAACCGAACGGATCACCGCCAGCGGGAAGGCAAGGCGCCGTTCGGCATCGCCGCCCCACTCGTCGTCCCGTTTGTTGCCCAGCGGCGACATGAATTGCGTGAGCAGATAACCGTGCGCGCCATGCAGCTCGACGCCGTCATAGCCGGCCTCGACGGCCAGCGCGGCGGTGTTGCCGAAGGATATGACGAGCTTGGCGATCTCTTCGGACGTCAGTCCGCGGCAGGTCATCTGCTCGGGATCGCGCTTCGAGAAGATGTCGCTTGGCCCCACCGGCATACCGCCAGGCAGCACCTTGCGATTGGCATATTGGCCGCAATGCTGGATTTGCATGAAGATCTTCGCGCCCGCATCATGAACGGTGCGGACCAGACGGCGATGGCCGTCGAGGTTCTTCCGGTCGTCCAGCGTCAGCTGATATTCGTGTGCGCGGCCGGTATCGGGATCGACACAGGTATATTCGACGATGATCAGGCCCATGCCGCCCAGCGCACGCTCGCGGTAGAAAGCGATCATCGCGGGCGTGACCTCGCCTTCCAGCCCGCCCAGCTCGGTCGACATCGGCGCCATCACCAGCCGGTTCGGCAGTTCGACGCCGCGCAGACGCAGCGGCGTGAACAGATTGGGAAAGGCGGTCGAACCGGTCATTGGCTGCGGACTCGTTCAGGACAGCGACGGGGAAAGACCCCCGTCGACATGGAAATTGATACCGTTGATGAAATCCGATCGCGGGCTGGCGAGCATGACGACGGCATAACCGATGTCGCGCACCTCGCCGATCCGATTGACTGTTTGCCCGCCGCCTTTGGCGATATACTGCTCCGCCTTGGCGAGGTCGTCGCCCCAGCCATGCTTGTCCGCCATCTTTTTCAGGACTTTGATCAGGCCTTCGGTGCGGATCATGCCCGGAGAGACGCTGTTGACGGTGACGCCGGTCTGTTTCAGCGCCTTGGACAGACCGAGCGACATGTTGAGCATCGCCGCCTTGGCCGGCCCGTAATCGGCTTGCCCGGAAGTCGGCGTGATGGCGGCGGCGGTACTGATATTGATGATCCGGCCCCAGCCGCGCTCCTTCATCTCGGGCGCGAAGGCATGAATCAGCCGAACCGCGGCCAGCGTGTTGCGCTGATAGGTCTCGACCCATTGATCGGTATCATAGGCGAACCAGTTGGGGCTGTCCGACGCAGCGCTGCCACCGGCATTGTTGACGAGGATGTCGATGCCTCCGAATGCGGCGTTGGCGGCTTCGGCCACCGCGGCGCACCCCTTCGCAGTGGACAGATCCCCACACGCGGTCGCCGCCCGATGGCCCTGATCGGCAAGGCGCTTCGCGATCGCATCGACACGCGCAGAATCGCGGCCGTTGACGACGACCGATACCCCTTCTGCCGCGAGCATTTCAGCGATGGCAACGCCGATCCCCGAGGAACTGCCGGTGATCAGCGCCCGCTTGCCTTCGAGATTCAGTTCCATGCCGTTCCTCGATCCTTCTTGGTGGCCGGGAAGCCGGGTCAGGCGCGCTGGTTGAAGCGCCGCCCGACCAATGCGGATGCGATGTTGGTTTTCTGAACGTCGGTTGTGCCGCCCGCGATGCCCCAGGCGTAGCTGTCGCGCACGCGCTGCTCCATGCGATACTCCTTGGAGTAGCCATAGCCGCCCATGATTTGCAGTCCCTTGGACGCGACCTCGACCACCATTTCGTTCGAGAAGCATTTGGCGAGCGAGCTGTCGAGGATCGAGGGCAGGCCCTGGCTGGCGTTTACCGCGGCGCGATAGATCAGCAGGCGTGATGCCTCTACCTTCATCGCCATCTCGGCGAGCTTCAGCTGGATCGCCTGGAAATCGACGATCGGCTTGCCGAACTGCTGGCGTTCCTGCGAATATTCGGTCGCCTCCTCCAATGCAGCGGCGGCGATGCCCAGGCCCATGGTAGCGTTGCCGCAGCGTTCGAGGCTGAACGCTGTCATCAGCTTGCCGAAGCCGCCCTTGGGCACGATCAGATTGTCCTTCGGCACGCGTACTTCGTCGAGGTAGATGTCGGCCGAGGGGATGCCGCGAAAGCCCATCAGGCTTTCCGGACGTCCAAAGCTGATCCCCTTGCACTCCTTCTCGACCAGCACCGCGCCGATGCCCTTGGCGCCCGGCTCGTCCTCGAAGCGGCAATAGACGATATAGACGTCAGAATGGCCACCGCCCGAGCACCAGCGTTTCTGGCCTGACACGACGATCTCATCGCCCTCGTAGCGGGCTGCGGTCTTGAGGTCGGTGAGCGCGGTGCCTGCCCCGGGTTCGGACATGGAGACCGCGACAATCTTCTCGCCCCTGATGACTTCGGGAAGAATGCGCGCCTTGAGGGTCTCGCTCGCGAAATGTTCGACGGTGCGTACAGGGCCCGTGGCGCTCTCGAAGATGGGCCATGCGACGGCCGGCGAAATCATCGCAAACTGTTCGAGCACCAGCAGTGCTTCGAGGTGCCCGAGACCCAGGCCACCATATTGCTCGGGCAGGTTGATACCCAGAAAGCCCATTTCGGCGTAGCGTTTGCGCATTGCGTCGGGGAGCGGCATCGCCTTCTCCTCCATCTCACGCGAAAGCTCCATCAGTTCGGATCGCGCAAATTTTCGTGCGGTTTCCTGTAGGTCTTTCTGGTCGTCGCTAAGTTGGAAATCCATCATTCTGCCTTTGTCTCGATGACTGCGTCGAGCGCGACGACCCCACCCTGACCGGGTCGCGCCACAAGCGGATTCACTTCGATCGTCGCCAGCGTGTCGCGATGCTGCACGGCGAGGATCGACAGGCCCGAAATGGCCTTCGCCAGTGCTTCGATGTCGTGGCGCGGTGATCCGCGCCATCCGGTCAACAGCGGCGCGGTCTTGAGGCTCTCGATCATCTTTCGCGCCTGCGCTTCGCTGACCGGGGCCAGGGCGCACACCGTGTCCTTGATCAGTTCGACCAGGGTTCCACCAAGGCCGAAAGTGACGACCGGCCCGAACGCTTCGTCTTGGTGGATACCGACGATCGTCTCGACCCCGCCGCTCACCATTTCGGAAATCAGGTAGCCGTCGATCTTTGCATCCGGCAGGTGCTGGGGGATGCTCTCCGCCATCCGCGCGACCGCATCATGTACGGCCTCCGCCGACGCGAGGCCCAGCGCGACGCCCCCCACTTCGGTCTTGTGCAGGATATCGGCGGAAACGACCTTCACGACGACGGGAAAGCCGATTCCAGCGGCCAGCTGCACCGCGTGCTGTGCATCGCTCGCCAGCGCTTCCTTGGGCGATGGCACGCCGACCTGTTCCAGCAACGTCTTCGCTTGAGCTTCGTTTAGCTTGCCGTGAACACCGAGTGGTGTCGCAGGGGGCAGGGCCAAGGGCTCGCGCGCAGGCTGCGCGAAGGTATCGTGGAACTTCGACAAGGCTGAGAGCGCAGCGATGGCGCGCGAGGGGTCCTCGAACGCGAGCAGTCCCTTCGCATCATATTCGCGGACCATTTCAGCGTCTGTCGTGACTGAGACGAAGACGAGCTGATCGGGCGCGCGGGCATGGGCATTGGCAATCGCCTGTTGCAACGGACGAGCCATCGAAGGCGCGGCACCGGCAATGCCGAGAAAGATCAGCGTCGCGTCGAATGCCTTGGAAGCGAACACCGCATCCAGCGTCTTTTCCATGATGTCATGGTTGGTCGTGACCAGCCCGGTCATGTCGATCGGATTGGCGGGCGAGCAATGCGGCACCAGCGCCTTCAGCGTCGCCTGGGTCTCCGAGGGAACCGTACCCATCTTCAGGCCCGCGTCGCTGACGAAATCGGCGATCTGCACCCCGACCCCGCCGGAGATGCTGATCACGCCGACGCGGGGCCCCTTGGGCAGTACACCCTTGGACAGCGCATAGGCGATGTCGAGCAGTTCGTCGGTCGTGCGCGCCCGGTGGACGCCATATTGGTCGAAGACCGCGTCATAGATGCTGTCCTCGCCGGTCAGCGATGCCGTGTGGCTTGCAGCCGCGGCGCTTCCCTCGGCCGTGCGGCCGACCTTCATCATCACGACCGGCTTGTTCGCGCGGCGGGCGCGGTCGAGCGCAGCGATCAGCTTGTCCGCGTCGCGCAGCCCCTCGATATAGGCCAGCAGCACGTCGCTTTCGTCCTGGCCCGCCATCCACCATAATGCGTCGCCGATATCGACATCGGCCTCGTTGCCGGTCGTCACCCATTGGCTGATGCCGAGGCCGCGCCGGAACAGGTGCTTCATCAGATAGCCGCCATAACCGCCGCTCTGGCTCGCGACGGCGATCCGGCCAGGGGCGGGAACGCCCTGCTCCAGCGCCGAGGCGAAGGTGCCGTAGAAGCGGGCATGGGTGTTCATCAGGCCCATGCAGTTCGGGCCGAGCAGCCGCATCCCCGCCTCGCGCGCAGTTGCAACGATACGGTCCTGCCGCGCGCGGCCCTCTTCGCCCGTTTCGGAGAAACCGGCGCCATACAGCACCGCGCTCTTTACACCCCGTGCAATGCAATCCTCGATCGTCTGCTGCGTCGCATCGGCGGAAATGGCGAGGATCGCGCAATCGACGGGTCCGGGGACATCCAGAATCGACGGATAGGCGGTCAGCCCCTGGATATCCGGTCGGCCCGGGTTAACGGGGTAGACCGGCCCTTCGAAGCCCGCTTCGAGCAGATACTGGATCGGACGCCCGCCGAAGCGACGCTGGTCGCTCGACGCGCCGATGACAGCGACGGAGCGGGGCGCAAACAATGCGGTGAGGTTGTCGGCTTCCGGCGAAGATGGTTTGAGTAAAGTGGCCATGATTGGGTTGCCTTTGACCTGAAGCGGCGGCGCTTCCAACCGTCGCGCCGAAACCAACACATCCATGCTAACCCCCGGGGACGGGGCCTGCACCGGTATACGCCCGCCGACCAACTGGATACATCATCAACGCCAATTCAGCGCCGGACAGCGGGATCATCGCGTCTGTCGAGCGGTATTTGATTACAGGGGCTTCATGTCGGAATTCATTCTGCAGCGCGAACAAGATGGCGTCGTCGTCTTGACGCTGAACGTGCCGCAATTGCGCAACGCGATCTCGCTCGAAATGCGCGAGGCATTGCTTGGCCATCTGCGCGAAGCGGGCAATAATCCCGACATTCGGGCGGTGGTGCTGACGGGGGCAGGAGGAAATTTCTGTTCGGGCGGTCAGTTGCAGCCGACGAACGGCGCCGTCGCGCCGGACGCGCAGCGGACCAAGCGCAACATCGCGATCCTGCAGGACATTGTGCGGTTGCTGAGCGGCGGACCCAAGCCGACGATTGCGGCGGTCGAAGGCTATGCCTATGGCGCGGGCATGTCGCTTGCTACGGCCTGCGACGTCCTGGTGGCGGGCGAGAGCGCACGCTTCTGTGCATCCTTCGGCAAGATCGGGCTGATGGCGGACGCAGGGATGCTCTGGTCGCTGCCGCAGCGCGTCGGGCCGGGGCGCGCGCGCGAGATGATGCTGACGGGACGGATCGTCGAAGCAACTGAGGCTGGTGCCTTGGGTCTTGCGAACCGGGTGGTGCCTGCGGGAAGCGCACTGGCTACGGCCCTGGAAGTTGCTGCGGGTTTTGCCGGTGTCGCGCCGCTCGCCATTGCCGCGATGAAGCGGGTCATGGCGCGGGGACCGAATTCGCTGGAAGATGTGCTTCATGCCGAAAGCGATGCGCAGCCGGTCCTGGCGTTGAGCCAGGACTATGTCGAGGGCCGTACGGCGTTCAAAGAAAAGCGCGCACCGATGTTCCGGGGGGCCTGAACGATGGATTTGAAGATCCCGCCTGAAGCCGAGGCGCTGCGCGAGGAGATGCGGGGCTTCCTGCGCGACAAGCTTCCTCCCGAACTGGCGGAGGCGACGCTCTATGGCAGGAAGCTGAGCAAGGACGACCATCAGCGCTGGCAGCGAATCCTGGAGAAGCAGGGCTGGCTGGCGCCGAGCTGGCCCACGCAATGGGGCGGCACCGGCTGGGGGCCGCTCGAACGCTTCATCTGGGACGAGGAATCGGCGCTGGCGGGCGCCCCACGCGCGAATATCCCCTCGCTCGACCTGCTTGGGCCGGTGATCGTCGAATTCGGCACTGAGGCGCAGAAGCGGGAATTGCTGCCCCGGATCCTGTCAGGCGAGGACTGGTGGTGTCAGGGCTTTTCGGAGCCGCAGGCCGGGTCGGATCTCGCTGCGCTTCAGATGCGAGCGGTGCGCGACGGCGACGACTATATCGTCAACGGCACCAAGCTGTGGACCAGCTGGGCGCACATGGCGAACAAGATCTTCTGCCTGGTCCGCACGTCCGCTGACGGACCCAAGCAGGCAGGGATCTCGTTCCTGCTGATCGACATGGAACAGCCGGGCGTGACGGTCAGTCCGATCCTGACGCTGGGTGGCATGCACGCGGTCAACGAGGTGCAGATCACCGATGTCCGCGTGCCGGTCGCCAATTTGCTGGGCCAGGAAGGCGATGCCTGGACCATCACCAAATTCCTGCTGGGCCACGAGCGGCTGGTCGGCGCCGGCATTGGCCCGAGCATGGCGTTGTCGCGGCAGTTGCGTGGCGCGCTTGGCCGTATCGGGCCGGGTGGGGCGCCGCTGGGCGATGATCCGGTTCTCGCCCAGCGCGTCGCGGAGGTCGAGACCGATCTGCTGGCGCTACGCTACACCGCCTATCGCGTGCTGGCCGATGAATTGTCGGGCAAGGCACCCGGACCGGAAGTCTCGGTGCTCAAGATACGAGGCGGCGAGGTCCAGCAGGCGCTGACCGAATTGCTGATGGAGGTCGGCGAGATCGTCAGCCTGACGCATCCCCTGACCGTGTCAGCGGGCGTGGTGCCGATCGAAAGCGCCTATATGGCGCAACAGCATTTCGACCGGCGCAAGCTCACCATCTACGGCGGCAGTTCCGAGATTCAGCGCAACATCATTGCGCGCCGGCTGCTGAACGTCTGAGGGCGGAACGATGGATTTTCATTACAACGACAACCAGCAGATGCTGCACGACACGGTCGACCGGTTCCTGACCGACAAATACGACCTCGTTACACGAAACAAGTTGCTCGGCGACCTCGAGGGGCAGGCGCAGTTATGGCGCGAGATGGCCGAACTGGGCTTGGTCGGCGCCGCCTTCCCCGAAGAAGTCGGGGGCTATGGCGCGTCGCCCGTCGATGCGTTGGTGGTGATGGAGCGTTTCGGACGGCATCTGGTGACGCTGCCCTATCTGATGACCGCGATCGTGTGCGGCCGGCTGCTGATTGCGGGCGGGCGCACCGATCTGATCCAACAGGTAATTGCGGGCGATGCGCGGTTGGCGCTGGCGGCGGGCTCGACGCACGTGCTGCGCAGCGCAGAGCATCACAGCTTTACTGCGGCTGCAGCGGGCGCCGGCTGGACGATCAGTGGGCGGATGCCGGTGGTGATCGGCGGTGACAGCGCCGACACGTTCATCGTGGCGGCGCGGACCTCGGGCGCATTGGGGGAATGCGACGGCATAACCTTGTTCCTCGTCGCTGCAGACCAGGTCGCCCGGCGCAGCTTCCGCATGATCGACGCGCACGGTGCAGCGGAAGTCGTGATCGACGCACTGAGCGTCGGCGAAGATGCGGTGCTGGGCGAGATCGGCGGCGGTGTTGCGCTGGTCGAACTGGCGCTCGACCATGGTATCGCTGCAGCATGTGGCGAGGCGATCGGGTCGATGGGCCATCTCGTGCCCGCCACTGCCGAATATACCCGCACCCGCGAACAATATGGCGCGCCGCTCGCCAAGTTTCAGGTGCTGCAACACCGTATGGCGGACATGTACATCCAGACCGAAACCGCGCGCTCGATGGCCTATGTCGCGGCGATGTCGCTCAATGACGATCCGGTTGAGCGGGCACGCATCGTCTCTGCCGCCAAGGTCCAGATCGGCAAGTCAGGCAAGTTCGTCGGCTATCAGGCGGTCCAGCTTCACGGCGGCATGGGCGTGTCCGAGGAACTGGATGTCGGCCATCACTATATCCGCCTCAACACGCTGAATCAGATGTTCGGCGATCCCGCTTTCCATCTGCGCCGTTTCGCTGCGGCAGGAGCACCGGCATGAAATTCGACTATTCCCGCTATGACAAGCTCAGCGTCCAGCTTGACGGCGCTGTCCTGCGTTTGACGCTGAACCGGCCCGAAAAGCGCAATATCATCGACGATCCGGTGAACGAACAGATCTCGGATGCCTTCCATGACGCGACGTTCGATGAGCGAGTGCGGTGCGTGGTGTTGTCGGGCGAGGGCAAGTCGTTCTGCGGGGGCGGTGATTTCGCCCAGATGAAGCGCAAGGTCGAGGATCCCGGACTGTTCTTCAAGGGCATCTGGAACTCGCGGCGGCTGGTCTATACCGTGCTGGATTGTCCCAAGCCGACCATCGCCCGGATCCACGGCCATGCGATGGGTCTGGGCGCGACGCTGCCGTTGCTATGCGATTTCGTGGTGGCGACGGACGATACCAAGATTGCCGACCCGCACGTCAATATCGGGCTCGTCGCGGGCGATGGCGGGTCGCTGATCTGGCCGCAAATGATGGGTTATGCCAAGGCGCGCAAGTTCCTGATGCTGGGAGAGCCGATCACGGGCAGGGAAGCTGCGGACCTCGGTCTGATCGCCGAATCCGCGCCCACGTTAGAAGATGCGACTGCGATCGCCGATCGCTGGATCGAGAGGCTGGCCAATGGTGCGAGCATGTCGATCTACGGCACGAAGATGACGATCAACCAGCCGCTGCGCCAGCTTGCACATGCTGCGATGGATACCGGCATGGCCTATGAAGGCCTGTCCAACATCAGCCGGGATCATGCCGAGGCGATCGAGGCCATCGGCGAAAAGCGCAAGCCGAACTTCAGCGGGGAGTGACGGTGGCCGACGCGTTCACCGGCTACCGGCGGCGTGTTCGCGTCGTGCCGGGAGACGGGCGCATCGAGGTCGACATGGAGGATGACGCGCATTGCTTTGGCGTGTCGCTGATCCATGATGGCACCCGGATCGAAGCGGTGGAGACGCGGGCGCCGCGCTACCCCTGGTCGACCTGCCCCGCCGCCGGGGAGTTTCTTGCCGAGCGGATGGCTGGGGTCGCGCTCGCCGAGGCGGCGCTGGTTGAAAATCAGCGCGATCATTGCACGCATCTGTACGACCTGTTCGTTGTCGCCGCGCGACATGCGCTCGATCCTGCGCCGTTCACCTACGACATTCGCGTATCCGATCCGGTCGGGGGCGTGACCGTTGCCGAGATTGATCGCGATGGCGAGACGCTGTTGCACTGGCAGTTCGACGATGTTCGCGAAAACTCGGTCGGCGTGCCAACGGGCGACCGGCGGGCGTTCGATGCCTGGACCCGGGCGCAGCCGGAGAATCTCATCGAAGCCGGACTGATGCTTCGCCGGGGTGTGATGGTGTCCGGTACCCGCTTTTTCGATTTTCCCGTTGGCGCTGCGGCAAGCGGGATGAACCAGATGATCGGATCCTGCTTCACCTATGCGCCCGAGCGCGCCGGACAGGCACTGCGCGAACCCGACACGATTCGGGATTTCTCGAATCATCCAGAAAAAATGCTGAGCGGAGAGCGGGATGACTGACGTGTTGCGCGGTTTCAAGGTGCTCGATCTTGGTGCCGGACAGGCGGTGTCCGCGGCAGGATTGCTGTTGGCGCAGAGCGGCGCCACGGTGATCAAGCTCGACCGCGACGATGCGCTTCTCAGTCCCGAGCAAGATGCGCTGTGGAACCGCTACAAACAGCGCGAGCCATTCAGCACGGCGCGGCTTGATGCGCTGCTCGGCGAAGTCGATGCAGTGATCCACGACGTGCTGCCCGCCGCCGCGGGCGCGCTCGGCCTCGATAGCGCGACGCTCTCCGCGCGTCACCCGGCACTGATCCATGTCGCGGTCGGCGGCTGGCCTGCCGGTCATCCGAGTGAGAATCGCCCGGTCAGCGATGCGCTCGTCCTGGCCGAAGCCGGCCTGCTGGACGAGCAGAAGGCCGTGGCACGCGATGGCCCGGTCTGGCTGCGCTTTCCGCTGGGCAGCGCGCATGCGGGCTATCTCGCGGCGATCGGCGTGCTGGCGCGGCTCTACGCGCGCCGGCGGACGGGCAAGGGCGGACCGGTAGCGACCAGCCTGTTGCAGGGCGCGCTGATTCCGACCGCGCTGATCTGGCACCGCGCCGACAGGCCGTCGCCGGCGCTCAAATTCGGGTTTCCGAAGGATGCGGGGGCGACGCTGTTCGAATGTGGGGACGGTCTGTGGATGCACACCATGGGCCAGCCGATCAAAGCGCCCTCCGTCGCGCGCGCGCTGGCGGCAATGGACCCGGACACACGCGCCTCACACAACGCCAGATATGCGAACGCCGTGATCAAATATATCGAGGATCGCGGTGCGATCGAGGCGATCTTCAAGACCCGCCCACGCAGCGAGTGGCTGGAGGAACTCTGGGCGTCCGATGTGCCGGTCCAACCGGTGCAGAACATGGGCGCACTCTATGATGACGAGCAGGCGGCGGCGAATTCCTATGTCGTCGTTGTCGAAGATGCGCGGTTTGGCCGGACCCGCCAGCCCGGGCCGCCGATGCAGGTCGCGAGCGGAACGCCGACAGGCCAACCCATGGTCGAAGCGTGCGCGATGGCGTCGCCGCTGCAGGGCTTGAAGATCGCCGATTTCGGCAATTTCCTGGCAGGGCCGCTGGCACCGCAGTTGCTCGCCGATATGGGCGCGGACGTCGTGAAGGTCGAATCGACGACGGGCGACCCGCTGCGCCATGCCGACTGGGCGTTCAATGGATGCCAGCGCAACAAGCGGGACATCGCAGTCGCGCTCAAGCATCCCGATGCGGGCAAGGTGCTCGAGAAGCTGATCGGATGGGCCGATGTGGTCCACCATAATCAGCGGATGCCTGCCGCGGAAAAGCTGGGCTTTGGCTGGGATGCGGTTCGCGCCACCAACCCGCGCGCCGTCTATTGCCACGTCAATTCCTATGGCCCGCAGGGGCCGCGCAAGGACTGGCCCGGCTACGACCAGTTGTTCCAGGCTGCTTCCGGATGGGAAGCGGCGAATGCGGGCGAGGGTAATCGCCCGACCTGGTGTCGTTTCGGGATGATGGATCACCTCTGCGCGCTTGCATCGGTCGTGGCGACGTTGCTCGCATTGCTCAGGCGTGACGCGACGGGGGACGGCGAGTTCGTCGCGGCGTCATTGCTCGGCGGCAGTCTCGCGACGATGGAGACCTTCGTCCTCCCCGACGGCACGCTCGCCGCCATGACGAGACTTGATCATGACCAGATCGGGATCGGGCCGGCGCAGCGGCTGTTCGAATGCGCGGATGGCTGGATTGTCGTCGATGCTCCGGGTCGCGATGCCCTGCCCGGCGAGTTGAGCGAGACGGCAATTGAGGCGATGACCAAAGCAGCGGCGGTGGCGGCGCTGACCGCTCGGGGATATCCGGCCGCCGCCGTCGCACTGGACAACGGCGCCGCCTTTCTCGCCGATCCCGACAATCGCGCAGCGCGCCTCGTCGCCTCGTTCGACCACCCAGCCTATGGCGGTTATGACCAGGTCGGCGTGGCGTGGAGTTTCGGCGATCTCGCGACGCCGCTCCGCCGGCCGCCGCCGTTGCTTGGCGAGCATAGCGCGCAGCTTCTGGAGGAGCTCGGCTTTGATGCCGATGCGCGCGCCGCGCTGTTCGCTGCCGAAGCTGTGAAAGCAGCATGACCAGCTGGCTCAGGGGACTGGGTGGTATAAGGCTGGCGGCGAGCATGTTCGGCCCGGTCGATGGGCCGCCCGTGCTGATGCTGGGCGGATTGGGCCAGACCCGCCACGGCTGGTCGCGCGCGGCGGAACGGCTGAGCGAGCGAGGCTGGCGCGCGATCACGCTCGACCTGCGCGGGCATGGCGAAAGCGATTGGTCACCCGATGGCCATTATGGCTATGCCCGCACGGTCGGCGACTTGCTGGCCGTAGTCGACGGACTCGGCCGGCCATGTGTACTTGTCGGCGCGTCGCTCGGCGGCAAGATCTCGCTCGTGGCCGGAGCACAGGCCGGACCGGACAGGGTCCGCGCGCTGGTGATCGTCGATACCGTCCCGCGGACCAATCCGGCCGGGGTAGCGGAAGTGACGCAAGTGCTGCGTGCGCCGCCCGAAGGGTTCAGCTCGCCCGACGAAGCCGCGGCGGAACTGGCGCGCATCCGCGGGCAGGAACCGAGGCTGGGCGCGGGCGAACGCTTGCAGAGAAACATGCGTGTCGATGGTGCAGGGCGCTGGCACTGGCATTGGGATCCGGCCTGGATGGACCGCGAACAGGGCATCGGACTTGCCGCAGCCACGGGCTTTCTCGAAGAAATGTCCGCGCGGCTGACCATGCCGGTCCTGCTGACCCGTGGCGAGCGGAGCCAGGTCGTGAGCGACGAGGGGCTGGCGGCGTTCCGTGCGATCGTCCCCCAGCTTGAGGTCGAAACGATCGCGGGGGCGGGGCACATGATCGTCGGCGATCGCAACGATGTCTTTGCCGATGCCGCACTCGCTTTTCTGGAGCGGATGTTCGGCCTTCACCCCGTATGTGATTGATTGCTCCGCGCACTTGCCTTGTTCCCCGCATCGACGAAGAGCGAACGGGCAATCATAAAGGGCTTTCGACCGACGTGCTTTCGAGCTTCTTCACGCCCGCCAGTATCGCCGTGGTCGGCGCAGCCGACGATCCGTCCAAGCTTCGCGGCAAGCTGCTCAAGCTGGCAAAGGACAGCGCCTATCCGGGCGCGGTGCATGCGGTTCATCCCCGGGGCGGTACGATCCAGGGGCAGGCCGCCTATACCAGTCTGAGCCAGATTCCTGGCGGCGTGGAGCTCGTGCTGATCGCGACTCCCGGCGCAACGGTGCCCGGCGTGGTGCGCGAGGCGGTGGCGGCAGGCGCGAAGGCGGCGGTGATCCTGTCCTCGGGCGTCGATATGGCGGAACTGACCGACGCGATCGGCGATAGCGGGCTGCGCTATATGGGGCCGAACACCGAGGGGTATTTCGATCTCGCCGGTATCGCTTCTACCTTCGCTGCAGTGGTCGAGGAGGCGCTGTCGCAGAGCAGGGCCGCGCCGCGCCCGGGGCGCAAGGTTTCAATCGTGTCGCAATCGGGTGGCCTGGGCTTTTGCCTGTTCGGGCGCGGGCTGTCGGAGAATCTCGACTTCCAGTCCGTCATCACGACCGGCAATGAAGGTGACCTCGAATCCCTCGATTTCGTCGATCACCTGCTCGACGAGGGCGGGAGCGGCGTCATCGTCATGTTCATCGAGGGGCTGAAAAACCCCGCGCGCTTCGCGTCGGTAGCCGCGAAGGCGGCCGACAAGGGCGTGCCCATCGTCGTCATGAAAGTCGGTCGCTCTGAAGCGGGGCAGCGCGCCGCTGTCAGCCACACCGCCCATCTGACCGGAGCGGACACCGCCTATGACGCGGTGTTCGACCGCTATGGCGTGATCCGGGTGTTCGATATGGAAGAGATGCTGGCGGCCGCAGCAGCGCTGGCGCGATTCCCGCAGGGCCGCGTGGCCCGTGCGGCGGTGGTGTCGACTTCGGGCGGCGCAGGTGCCTGGGCAGCCGATCTGCTGGGCGCCGCGGGCATCGACGTCCCGGTTCTGTCTTCGGATTTGCAGGCCAGCCTTCAGGAGTTCATTCCCGAATTCGGGTCGCCCGCCAATCCGGTCGACGTCACCGCGCAGGCGGTCGAGGCAGGCGGGCGGCCGCTGGTCAAGGTGCTCGAACGCCTGCAGCATAGCGATGAGATCGACGCGATTGTCGTCAATATGGGCCTGCACAAGCCGGGCCGGGTCAAGGCGCTCGCCGACCTGCTCGGGCCGCTCTATGCGGGCGCGACCAAGCCGATCCTGTTCCATTCGCATATTCTGCCGCACCCCGAGAATATGGCGGCGCTGGCGGAACTGGGGGGACAGGGCTTTGCAAGCTTCCGTGGTTGCGCCTCTGCCCTTTGGGCGCTGAACAAACATGCTGCCTTCCTTGCCGACTGGAAGGCGCGCGCGCCTGTCTTGCCGCCGGCAGCAGCACCGGTTTGCGACGATATCGCGCCGGGCGTATTGAACGAGTTGCAGACAAGCTCGCTGCTGTCGGCCTATGCCATCCCGGTGCCATCCAACGCGCTGGTTTGCGATCGAGCGGCGGCACTCACACAAGCGCGCGCGATGGGCTTCCCGGTCGTGCTGAAGATCCAGTCGCCCGATATCGCCCATAAGACCGAGGCTGGAGGTGTGGCGCTCAACGTCGGCGAAGGCGATGTAGAGGCGGCGTTCGACCGGATCATGGCGTCGGCAAAGGCCTATGCGCCCGATGCCCGAATCGAAGGCGTTCTGGTCCAGAAGATGATGCCCAAGGGGCATGAAATCGTGATCGGCATCACCCGCGATCCCGATTTCGGACCGCTGGTGATGTTGGGATCCGGCGGCATCTATCTCGAGGTCCTGAAGGACGTGGTGTTCGCGCCGCCGCCCATTTCGACCGAGGCGGCAAAGACGCTGATCGGGCGTTTGAAGACCGCCCCGATCCTGGAAGGTGTCCGCGGGGAAGCGGCGGGAGATCTCGACGCGCTGGCGGCGCTCATCTCCCGCGTCGCCGACCTCGCGCGCGCCGAAGGCAATATCGACCAGCTCGATCTCAATCCCGTATTTGTCTACCCGGCGGGTGAAGGCGTTGTCGCGGTCGACGCGCTCGCCGTCGCCGGGCAGCCCGTCGGCGGAGGCCATTGATGCAGCCCGAAGAACAATATCTCGCGTTTCTCGCCGAAGGGCGCTTCATGCTCCAGCGCGCGAAGGGGAGCGGGACCTATGTCTTCTTTCCGCGCGTCGCCGTGCCGGGGACGGGCGAGACGGATCTCGAATGGGTCGAAGCGTCGGGGAACGGAACCGTCTATTCGACCACGGTGGTTCGCAGCAAGCCGCCCGCCGAAGACTATAATGTCGCGCTGATCGATCTCGCCGAGGGGGTGCGGATGATGGGCCGCGTCGTCGATATCGATCCGGCAGCCGTGCAAATCGGACTGAAGGTGAAGGCGAAGGTCGGTGAGATCGACGGCAAGCCCGCGGTCCTGTTCACGGAGGCAGGCGCATGAGCTTTCCACGCGGCAAGACGGCGGTGGTGGGCAGCGCCACCTTCGGTATCGGATCGGCACCGGGCTATACGGCGGCGGAACTGCTGGCCAAGGCATCGCTGGCGGCCATCGCCGATGCGGGGCTGAAGCCTTCGGACATCGATGGCGTCTTTGCGATGCTGCCGCAGGACCCGTTCTGTGCGATGTCCGTTCCTGAATATCTGGGCATCCGGCCCAAAATAGTGGAATCGACGCGCACCGGCGGGTCGGCGTTCCAGATTCATGCGATGTGGGCGGCGCTCGCACTCGAAGCCGGCCTGTGCGACGCTGTCCTGATTGCTTACGGCAGCAACCAGCGGTCGGCATCTGGCGGGCTGGTGTCGAGTGGCGCAGCCCCTTTTCCCTACGAGCAGGTCTACAAGCCGCGCAATCCGCCGAGCAGCTACGCGCTCGCCGCCGCGCGGCACATGCAAGAATATGGCACGACGCGCGAGCATCTGGCCGAGGTTGCGGTGGCCGCACGCAAATGGGCGCAACTCAACCCTGACGCATTCGCTCGCGATTCGCTGACGATCGAAGACGTGCTGGCCGCGCGGATGGTGTCCGATCCCCTGACGGTGCGCGATTGCTGCCTCGTTACCGATGGCGCTGCGGCGATCGTGATGACGCGCGCCGATCGGGCAAGAGACTTGCCTCAACCTCCCGTCTATCTGCTGGGCGCGGCGTCGGCGACCTGGTTCAAGAACATCTCCGAAGCAACCGACCTGACCGTGACTGCAGCATCGGAAGCCGGCGCGCGGGCCTATGAACAGGCCGGCGTGAAGCCATCGGAAATCGATGTCGTCGAACTCTATGACGCCTTCACGATCAACACGATCCTGTTCCTCGAAGATCTGGGATTTTGTCCGAAGGGAGAAGGCGGACGGTTCGTCGCCGGAGGCGGGATCGCGCCGGGAGGACGGCTGCCGGTCAACACCAATGGCGGCGGCCTGAGCTGTGTCCATCCCGGCATGTATGGGCTGTTCACAATGGTGGAGGCGGTGACCCAATTGCGCGGTCAGGCGGGCACGCGGCAAGTGGCGGACGCGAAGCTAGCGCTCGCGCACGGCAATGGCGGCACGCTTTCCAGCCAGTCGGTCACGATCTTCGGCACAACGGAGACACTCTGATGCCGCTCAATGCCGACTATATCCTCTCGCGCGAATTCGCGCCGGTCGAATCCGTGGTTACCGACCGCGATGTCATGTTCTATGCGCTGTCGATCGGCCTTGGCCGCGATCCGATGGACCTGTGGGACCTGCGCTATGTGTTCGAGAAGGACCTGAAGGTCTTTCCGACCATGCCCCTCGTCATCGGCCACCCCGGCAACTGGATGACCGATCCCGAAACCGGGATTACCCGAACGATGGTCGTCCATGGCGCGCAGCGGCTGACGACGCTTCGCGACTTGCCCGTCGGCGCGACCGTGATCACTACCAACCGTGTGTCCCAGATCTGGGACAAGGGCGACAAGGGCGCGGTCATGGACCTGGTGCGCGAGACCATCGACAAGGCGACCGGAGCGTTGATCGCACGCAGCGAATCGAGCGTCTTCTGCCGCGCTGATGGCGGCTTTGGCGGACCTCAGGGCGAGTCGCACGTCTTTGAACCGGTGCCCGATCGCGCCGCCGACCGGTCGGTCGAGATGCCGACCGATCCGAACACGGCGTTGATCTATCGCCTCAACAACGATCGCAATCCCCTCCACGCCGAACCGGCCTTCGCCGCCAAAGCCGGCTTCGCGCGTCCGATCCTGCATGGGCTGGCCACCTATGGCGTCGCTGCGGTCGCGGTCGCGAAGACATTTCCCGAAAGGGCGATCACCTCGTTCGAAGCGCGCTTTTCCAAGCCGGTGCTGCCGGGCGAGACGATCGCGGTTGATCTCTGGGATGAGGATGGCGCGGTCGCATTTCGGGCGCGCGTCGGCGACAAGGTCGTACTCGACCGAGGGCGGGCGATATTGGCGTGATGCCGCTTGAACGCCGGCTGATCGACGAGGTCGAGATCCAGCGTCTGGCCGCTGCGTACAGCCATGCGGTGATGCGGCTCGATGGACTCGCGGCCGCAGCGACCTATGCCGAGGACGGCGTTCTGACTGCCTTCTCCAAGCCTGGCATCCTCGGTCGCGCCGCGATCGCGGAGGCGCTGATCCTGACGCTGGAACCGCTCGCCTTTCTCGCTCAGAATTGCGGCGCGGGCGTCATCTCGGTCGACGGCGACAGCGCAACCGCAAACTGGACCGTCACCGAATTGCTTCAGCGCAGGGGTGAAGACCGTCTGTCTTGCTGCTTCGGCAGCTATCAGGACCGGTTGGTGCGCACAGCCGATGGCTGGCGGTTCTCCCACCGGACTTTCATACCCTTCTTCCGGGGACGGATCGAGGCGGACGGGCGCTCCTACCCCAATCCGGCCTTCTCCGGACCGGCGGGACCGCCGGGCGCGCTTAGCTGACCGGGCCGGGCAGCGGGTTCCCCTTCGCTTTCCACGGTTCGCGGTCCTTGAGCGCCGGCACGGTACCTTGCTTCGCGCCATTTTTGTCCAGCAGCGCAAGATAGTCGGCCATGTCCTGCTCCGACCAGAATGCCTCGCCACTGCCGGCGATCACGCCGAGCAATTCACAGCCGTCAGGCCCGGCGACCCAGGGGCCGAAGCGGTCGCCATGCATCAGGAAGATGTGCGTGCCCTTGGGGCATAGCCGGTCGCCGACCGTCACTTCGCCTTCGAGCACGAACACGGTGTGATCGCCCTGGTGTCCATGGGTGAGCGAGATCATCCCCGGCTCCCATCGATTGTAGAATGCGAAGTAGCGTGGCATCGATTCGAGGAAGCGTTCATAGATCGACGCCGTTCGCCCGTCCGCAAACTCGATGCGAACGACCTCCTGCTCGTAAACCTCGTCGATATGTTTGAACCGCGGTGCGCCCAGCATCTTCGCTCTCCCGTCTGTTATCGCATCATCAAGGCCCCGCCATCGACGGGAATGATCTGTCCGGTCATGAAGTGTGCGCCGTCTGAAGCGAGGAACGCGACCACCGGCACCAGATCGCGCCGGATATCGCCGAGCTTGCCGCCGATCGGGATCGCGACCTTGAGTGCGGCATCATGGGCAGCCAGCTGGTCGGCGCTCATGCTGTCTCGGGTCTTGTCGTACATCGGTGTCCAGATGGTGGGCGCGATGGCGTTGACGCGGATATTGTAGCGGCCCCATTCGCTGGCGATTGAGCGCACCCAGGCAACCACCGCGCCCTTGGCGGCGGCATAGGCTGCCTTGCCCGGATAGCCCTTGATCCCAGCCGACGATGCGAAGTTGATGATCGCGCCGCCCCGATCCTTGAGGTGCGGGAACACCGCCTGATTGACCAGGAAGGTGCCGGTCGCGTTGACGGCGATGGCTTCAAGCCATTGCTCCGGCGGGATCGATTCGGCAGGCGCGCCGGGCGCTATTCCCGCAGCATGGATCAGCACGTCCAGCCCATCCAGCGCAGCGACGGCTTGGTTCGTCGCGGCATCGACCGAGGCCTTGTCCGTCACGTCGACCCCAAGGAAAGTCGCACCCGCTTCTCCGGCGACCCGTGCGCCGGCATCGGCGTTGAGGTCGAGCGACACGACGCGCGCGCCCATCGCGGGCAGCGCGCGGACCAGTCCTTCGCCCATACCGCTCGCTCCGCCCGTCACGATGATCCGGCGGCCGTCCAACATCCTGTCTGCCATCGAGCTCTCCTTGGACCCTCGATAGCACCGACCAGCTGTCCAGCGGATCGCGGCTGTGATCGTTAGCCTCAACGCGTTGCGAAATCCCCGCGACTGGCGATCCTTTGGACGACAGGCTCGAGGGAGAGAGACGATGGATTTCGGTATCCGCGACAAGGTCGCGTTCGTGTCGGGGGGGAGCAAGGGCATGGTGCGCGAGGCCGCGCTGATGCTTGCCGACGAAGGAGCGAAGGTGGCGATCGTCGCCCGCACGCAAGGGCCGATCGACGACACGGTCGCTCAGATCCGCAGCGGGGGCGGCACAGCGATGGGCTATTCCGCTGACCTGACGACACGCAGCGGCGTACGTGACGCGGTGGCCGCAGTGCGTGAGGAATTCGGCGACCCGGACATCGCGATCAGCTGCGTCATGGAGAATATCGCCGGCGACTTCGACGATGTGAAGGATGAGGATTTCGAACGCTTCTTCATCGTCTATGCCATGTCGGTGGTCTATCTCGCGCGCGAGGTCATTCCGGCAATGAAGACCAAGGGATGGGGCCGGTTTGTTGCGGTCGGATCTGGCACCGCGAAGGAGCCTGTCGGCAACATCCACCATATGCTCGCGAACACGACGCGGCCCGCTGCCGTCGGTTTCGTCAAGACGCTGTCGGACGAAGTGGCGAAGTACGGCATCACCTGCAACACGGTCGGCCCGGGCTGGATCGGCACCGACAATATGTACAATTATCTCGAGAAGAAGATGGGCGTGACGCCTGACAAGGTCGGCGAATTCCTGCACGATCTGATTCCGGCGGGCCGGGTCGGCCGGCCAGAGGAGATCGCATCGACCATTGCCTATCTATGCTCCGACCTGGCCGGCTATATCAGCGGCAACTGGATCGGCGTGGACGGTGGCAAGCACAAGTCGCTGTTCTGACGGGGCGACGCGGCGGCCGGGCTATAGCTCGACCACCGCGCGCGTCGGTGTCGTGCCCTCGGGCGCTTCATAAAATTGTTCGCTCCATTTGCGTAGCGCCATGTACCCGGCAATGTCCTGTTTCGCGAACACCGGGCGCTGAACGAAGACCTGATGTCGCCAGATGCGCGCATCCTCCTCGAACAACTCGATCGTATGGTTCGCGAATTCACGTTTCGCCTGGGGCATCACGTCGGGGGATGCGGGTTCGCGGGGCAGGAAATAACTGACACGAAGGTCCGACAAGGCATCGTCTACCGGTGTCGCAGTCAGGATCAGGCGATAGGGATTGCGCCCCTCGAATGCAGCGAAGGACAGCCCCGGGCCCATGTTCAGCGTGTGCAGCGTCATCGCCACCTGCTTGGTCTTTGCCGACTTGAACCCCATGCGCGAGCGCCAGCGCGTTCCGGGCGTTTCGAACCACAGGAGTTCGGGATCTTCCGGCGCGCCGTGCGTGAAGCGGAAGTGCATCGAATCTGCCGCATTCTCCTGGATGAGCTGCGGGTGGATCGGCTCGGAGGGCTTGTCGACCACCGCTTGCGGATAACAGGGATAATAGTCCGCCTCGCTTCCCGGCAGATCGAAATCGGCGAACAGATCAGGCAGCTCCCAGCCCTCGCGCGGCGGTCCGCCGGCCGGATCGTGCCACATGAAGATCAACCCGTGCCGCTCGATGACGTGGCGGGTGCGCAACCTCGCGCCGGTCGGCTTGTCTTGATAAGGGATCTGGGCGTTCCGGCCGTCTTTGTCCCACATCCAGCCATGATAGGGGCAGACGACGCAGCCATGCTTCACCTTGCCGCCATAGCCGAGATGCGCACCCAGATGCTTGCAGTGCGCATCCATGACAGCGAGGTCGCCGGCCTGATCGCGAAACGCCACCATGTCGGCGCCGAAATAGCGCATCGGAACCACGCCGCCCGGGGCGATCTGCGCGCTCCAGCCGATCTGGAACCAGCCTGTCGGTTTCATGCTCAGTTTCAGCATCGATCGTCCTTCGGTGTAGCGGTTGTCAAAGGGTCTCGACAAAGGGGGTCGGCGAAGTGCCAGCCTCGCCTTCGTAGAAGCGTTCGCTCCAGTTGCGCAGCATCGTGTAGCCCTTGATATCCTGCTGGGCGTAGACGGGGCGCTGGACGAAAATCTGATGCCGCCAGATGCGGGCATCCTCTTCGAACAACTCTGCGGTATGGGCGGCGAAGTCGCGCAACTTGAGCGGCATCGTGTCGGGCGATGCCGGATCGCGGGGCAGGAAGTAGCTGACCCGGAAATGGGCCGCTTCGTCGTCGATCGGCGTCGCGGTGAGGATCAGGCGATAATGGACATTGTTGCCGTCGAAAAAGGTGAATGATAGGCCGACATTGGGTTTGATGCCGCGGTTGAACAGGGCGAACTCGCCGGTCTTCGGCGACTTGAACGCCATGGTGCTGCGCAGGCGGTTGCCCTCGATCCGGCAGTCGGTGAGCTGCGGATATTCCGGCGCACCATGGGTGAACACGAAGTGCACCGAGTCGGCCGTGTTCTCCATCATCAGTTGCGGATGGATATGCTCGCCCGGACGATCGACCACCGCTTGCGGGTAGCAGGGATAATAGTCAGCCTCGTTCGCGACGCCCTCAGGAAAATCGGCGAACAGGTCGGGCAATTCCCACCCGTCGCGCGGCCCCTCGCCGCTCGGATCGTGCCAAAGGAAAATCAGCCCGTGACGTTCGATCGCCGACCATTTGCGCAGCTTCGCTCCGGTCGGCTTGTCCTGATAGGGGATATTGGCATTGCTGCCGTCCTCGTGCCACGCCCAGCCATGATAGGGGCATATGATGCAATCCCCGCGAACCTTGCCACCATGCCCGAGATGAGCGCCCAGATGTTTGCAATGCGCATCCAGCACGCTCAGGCGGCCGTCAGCGCTGCGAAAGGCGACGAGGTCATGCGAGAAATAACGCAGAGGCACGGCTTGACCGGGAGCAATTTCACCGGACCATCCGATCTGGAACCAACCGGTGGGCTTCATGTTGAGCTTGAGCATCGCGGCCTCGATTTAATTCGAAAATCGAAATATCATGCGCGATGCGCGGTTTCACCTCTGCGTGCCGATCCACCACATATGCGATGGCGGCGGCCGGAGGGATCGGGCAGCGTGACCGAATGAGCGAGGACCTGCCCAAGACTGTCGCGCATTTGCAGGCCCGGCTTCCATCGGGTCCGATCGGGCGATTGCTGGCGTCGATCGGCAATCTGTCGACCTCGTTGGGCGCGATCCATGCCCGCTTCGCCCAGGACCATGGCCTCGGGCCTCGCGGGATCTGGATCATGAGCTGGATTTCGGAAGGTCAGGGCAATCCCGGCGCCATCGCCCGCGCGATGATCCTGCCGCCCAGCGTCATCTCGGGGGACCTCAACCGGCTGGTCGAGCAAGGACTGGTCGTCCGGCAACGGGGCGCAGCGGACGGCCGGCGGCTCGACTATAGCATGACCGAAACGGGACAGGCATTGCTGGCGAAAGCGCATGCCCGCTATGTCGCGATCCTCCAGGACAAGTTCGCCGAATATTCGCCCGACCAGATCGATGCGCTGCTGCGTATTCTCTTCGAGATCAGCGGTCATGTCCGGTCGCATCTCGATGCCGCGGACGATTAAAGGCGGATCAGTCGTTTACCGATCCCCGCGCCCTGCAGCATGTTGAGATAGGCTGCGGGAGCCTGTTCGAGGCGATCGATGATCGTTTCGCGATGCACAATCGTGCCGCTTGCAATGCCGTCCGCCAGTTCGGCGCGAGCAGGTTCGAACAGCTCTGGGTGCTCGGCGGTGATGAACCCGCGCAATGTGAGCGCGCGATAGAGCAATGTCTTGAAATGCCTGAGCGCCAATGGCGCCTCGTCATTATAGTGCGCCGCCAGTCCGCACAGCATGATCCGGCCGCCCTGCACCATGGCGGGCAACGCCGCATCGAGACTGGGACCGCCGACATTTTCGAACAGGATATCGATGCCGTTGGGTGCCGCCGCGGCGATCCGGCCCGCCAGATCGGGGTCGAGATGGTCGAGGCAGGCGTCGAACCCCAGCGTGTCGACGACATAGGCGCATTTGTCGGCACCTCCGGCAGTACCGACAACGCGCAGTCCGCGCGCCTTTCCAAGCTGGCCGACCACGCTTCCCACCGGGCCGCTGGCGGCCGAGACGAGCAGGGTTTCGCCCGTTGAGGGCCGAGCAAGGTGAAGCCCGACCCACGCCGTCATGCCCGAGCGGCCCAGCACCCCCAGCGCCAGCCGGGGCGGATTGATCGCCGGGGAAATTACTTCGGCACGAGCGGCGGCAAGGGTTTGCACCGCTTGCCAGCGTCCGATGGCCAGCACGGTGTCGCCCACGGCATAGCCTGGCGCTTGCGATGAAAGGACTTCGCCTACGATCCGGCCATGGATGGTGCCGTCCGCCCATTCCGGAACCTCGCCGGTCCAGTTGCGCATCGCCCGCGCCAGATAGGGGTCAAGGGCGATGTATCGCGTATGGATGGTGATCTCGTTCTCGGCCGGTGCGCGCAGTTCGTCCGCGGCGAACACGAAATCGGCCAGCGTCAGCGTTCCGCAGCGCCGGCGCACGCGCCAGAAGCCGTTGCTGTCCTGCATCGCTACCTCCCGTCCGGGGCTTAACGCATCCATGCCGCATCGCCAGCCGGCAGGGCGTAGAGCGCACATACCTGCGCAATCGGCGTACGACTTGAAACTTACATCTTGTCGGCTTTAGGGCTGTGAGCAACGTCGAGATACGCCCAGAGGAATTGGATTCCATGCCATCAGCCGTGATCGTCAGCGCAGCGCGCACCGCCGTTGCCACTGCCCGCAAGGGAACGCTCGCCAATACCAGCGCGGAGACATTGGCTCTGGCCGTGCTCAAGGAAGTTGTGACGCGTTCGGGCGTCGCGCCGGACAGCGTAGACGATGTGATCCTCGCCGAATCGCTCTATGGGGGCGGCGCAGTCGCGCGGCATGCCGCTGTCGAGGCCGGGATGACGAAGGCCGGGGGGATGGCGCTCAACCGGCATTGCGCGGGCAGCCTGACTTCGGTCGGTCTTGCCGCAGCTCAGGTCATGTCGGGGATGGAAACATTCATCGTTGCCGGCGGGGTCATGTCGATCTCGACCGCACCGAAGATGCAGCGCAGGGTGCCCGGTACGGACGAGGTCCAGGATTTCTGGATGCCGCCGACTCACCCGGACAGCCCGGAGGCACCCAATCTCGACATGTCGATCACGGTCGGCTGGAACACGGCCCGGGCAGCAGGGCTGACGCGCGAGGAACAGGATGCCTGGGCGGTCCGCTCGCACCAGCGTGCGATTGCGGCCATCGACGCGGGATATTTCAACGAGCAGATCGTACCTGTCCAGGCATTGATGCCGGATGGCTCTGCCGTGGAGTTCAAGGTCGATGAGCACCCCCGCCGCGACTCGACCATTGAGAAACTCGCCACGCTGAAAGTGCTGCATCCTGAAATCGAGGGCTTCTCGATTACGGCCGGCAATTCGAGCGGCGTCAATGATGCGGCATCGGCGATGATGGTGACCACCGACGCGGTTGCCGCGGCGCAAGGCCTCGGGGTGATGGCGAAAATTCGTGCCTGGACCTCGGTGGGCATCGATCCGGCGAAGACCGGACTTGGCGTTCTCGATGTTATCCCCAAGCTGCTGTCGCGAGCCGGGGTGGATCAGTCCGACGTGGCGTTGTGGGAGATCAACGAGGCGTTCGCCTCGGTCCCGCTGGCGGCATCGCGAATGCTCGGCATCGATGACGAGACGATCAATATCTCGGGTAGCGGATGCTCAATCGGCCATCCTGTCGCGGCGTCGGGCGGGCGGATGCTGATCACGCTGATCCATGATCTCAAGCGCCGCGGCGGGGGGCTCGGTGTCGCGGCGATGTGTGCCGGCGGCGGTCAGGCGGGTGCCGTCCTCATCGAGGTCTGATCAGTCCCGGTACCGCGGATCGGCCCGGTCGAGCTGCCGCAGCAGCGCGGGCCATTCGCGACCGCCATCGGTCGAGACGTCCGCACTCCCCGTTTTCGGGGCGAACAGCGCTGCGGTGCGCCGCTGGCTTTCCGCGCTCGGCATGACCGGGGCGCCGCCGGCCAGCGCCGCCACCTGGATCTGGCACGCCGTCTCCAGCCGCTGCATCAGCAGGAACGCTTCCGGGATCGATCGGCCGACGGTCAGCAGTCCGTGATTGCGCAGGATCAGCGCGTCGTTGGCGCCGAGCGCAGCGATCAACCGGACCCGCTCGCCCTCGTCGATCGCCGGTCCTTCGAAATCATGATAGCCGGTGCGGCCGAGGAAGCGCAGCGCGGTCTGGCTGATCGGCATCAGCCCCTGCGGCATGCACGAAACCGCGACGCCCGCGCGGGTGTGCGTATGAATGACCGCCTGCACATCGGGCCGGGCCGAATGCACCGCGCTGTGGATGACATAACCAGCCCGGTTGATCCCATAGTCCGTATCGCCCGGGTCGAGGACATTGCCCTCGATGTCGATCCGCACCAGGGAACTGGCGGAAATCTCTTCATATAGCAGTCCGAACGGGTTGATCAGCAGATCCTCCGTATTCGGGATGCGCGCCGTGATGTGATTGAAGATCAGATCCGTCATCCCGTAACGCGCGATCAGGCGATAGCAGGCGGCAAGGGCGATACGGGTGTCGCGTTCGATCGGGTTCATGCCCGATGTTCTGCGCCGATCTGCACGAACCAACAATCGCGGATGGGATGCTTTCGTTTGAACCTTTCGCCCGGGCATGTGCTGGGGCAATTTCGGCAGATGATCAGGATCTTTGGCGGACCAACCCGCTATGTGCAGGGCCCAGGCGCCATCGGCGAACTCGGCACGCTTACGGAACGGCTGACAAAACGGCCTTTGCTTGTGGTCGATGCCGATGTGCTGCCCTTCGTCGAGGCGCAACTCTCGACCGCCTTTACCGGGCGCCCCACCATCACGCTCGCCTTTCGCGGCGAGGTCACCCAAGCCGCCATCGACCTGCTGGTCGAACAGGCGGGCGACGCGGATTGCGTGATCGGCATCGGCGGGGGCAAGGGACTCGATGCGGCCAAGGGGGTCGCATTCAAGCTGGGCCTCCCGTTCATTGCCGTGCCGTCGATCGCGTCCAACGACTCGCCCACGGGCCGCTCGATGGCGATCTATAATGACGAGCATGTGCTGGTCGCGATCGAGACGATCCCCGACAGCCCGTTGCTGGTCGTCACCGACACGCAATTGATCGCAAACGCGCCCGCACGCTTCCTGCGAACGGGCATGGGCGACGCGCTCGCCAAGAAGTTCGAGGCGGAGCGAGCGGTGGCCGACGGCGCGAGCAACTTCTTTGGAACACGCCAGTTGCGCACGGCATTGGCGATTGCCGATGCCTGCTATCACACGCTGCGCGAACATGGCGTAGCGGCGATGGCGGCAGCCGAACGGCATGAGCCCGATGAGGCGTTCGAGGCGGTGGTGGAGGCGAATGTTCTGATGGCGGGGCTCGCCTGGGAGAGCGGCGGCCTGTCCTACGCCCATGCTGTCGTACGCGGGCTGGTCAAGGCGCGCGGCGCCGCCAGCGCTCCGCACGGCGACCATGTCGGCTATGCGACGCTGGTTCAGCTTGCCATCGAGGGACGCGATGACGGGTTTATAGTCGACGTGATCGGCTTCAACCGAAGCGTCGGTCTGCCTGCCTCGTTGGCGGAGCTGGACATGGGATCGCCGACGCCGGATGAAATCGCCGAAATCGCACGGCTGACGACAATCGGGCCGAAGGGCGGGCGCATCATCGTGAACGCCACCCCCGGCCAGATCGCGGACGCCATCGTGCGAGTCGAGCAACTGGCGACCCGGATATCGTGACGGCATCGCTCTTTACGCCGTTCACTCTTCGCGGCGTTTCGATGCGTAATCGCATTGGCGTGTCGCCCATGTGTCAATATTCCGCAACGGACGGGCTGGCGAACGCCTGGCATCTGACCCATCTGGCGAGCCGCGCGGTCGGTGGCGCAGGACTGGTGGTCACCGAAGCCGCCGCGGTGGTGCCGGAAGGCCGGATCAGCCCGGCCGATCTTGGCCTATGGTCCGATCGGCATGTCGAGGCGTTGCGGCCCGTTGCCGCCGCGATTGCAGCCGCCGGCGCGATCCCTGGAATCCAGCTCGCTCATGCAGGACGCAAGGGCAGCACTCAGGTACCATGGCTAGGCCGCGAGGCGGTGCCGCTCGAAGCAGGGGGCTGGAGGGCAGGGAGTGCGACCGCCGCGCCGTTCTCGGCCAGGTCGGCGCCAACCTATGCGCTCGATACCCCCGCTATTGCGGCGATCGTCGATGGCTTTGGCGCGGCCGCGCGCCGGGCCGTCGCTGCAGGATTCCGCTGGGTCGAATGCCATTTCGCGCACGGCTATCTGGTCCATTCCTTCCTGTCCCCGCTCGTCAATGATCGCACCGATGACTATGGCGGCAGCTTCGAGGGACGGGCGCGGCTGGCATTGGAGATCGTCCGGGCCGTCCGCGCCGCGATGCCGGACGATGTTCCGGTCGCGGTGCGGCTGTCCTGCGTCGACTGGACCCCCGGCGGCTGGACACTCGACGAGTCGGTGCGCCTTAGCCGGCTGCTCGGTGAAGCCGGAGCCGACCTGATCGATTGTTCGAGCGGGTCCGCGATAGCCGGTGATGCTCCGCCGAACGGGCCGGCGGTCCAGCGGGATTTCGCGCGCATTATTCGGGCCGGGACGGATATGCCGACCGCAGCGGTGGGCGGAATTGTGGCGGCTCAGGAAGCCGAGGCCATCGTCGCGGAGGGGGGCGCTGATATCGTCCTGCTCGCGCGTGCCATGCTGCGCGATCCCTATTGGGCGCTGCATGCGGCCCGAGCCTTGGGCGAAACGCCGTCATGGCCGCCACAATATGCGCGCGCGATTGGGACCGCATGACCGACGACATCATCGCAAGGCTCGACCGGATGGAGGCACTCGAAGCGATTCGGCAACTGGCATTCGGCTATGCGCTGTGCGTCGATGCGCGCGATCTCGACGCGCTGGTTTCGCTCTATGTCGATGATGTTCGAGCGGGTGGGGGCAAGCAGGGGAGGCCGGCACTGCGCGAAACCTTCGACGCGGCATTGCGCCAGTTCACCACCAGCGCGCACCATGTGACCAATCACCTGATCGAACTGCTCGGCCCCGACGATGCCATCGGGTTGGTGAGTTGCCGGATCGAGCATGAAGTCGGCCCCGATTGGGTGACGGCAAGCCTGCTCTATCATGACCGCTATGCGCGGCGGAATGGCGTGTGGCTGTTTCGCGGGCGGGTGCAGACCCGGCTCTATGCGACGGCGCAGGACGATCCGCCGGTGGGGCCGGCCAAGATGCGCTGGCCGGGCGCGCCGGTTGCGGAAACCGGCTTCCACGATTCGTTGCCGTCCTGGGCCGAATATTGGGATGGCGGGGCGGGAACGGCATGGGACGGAGAGGGTGCGGATCGGCTCGTTTCCCGCCTGCGGCGCGGCACCCGCCTGCCGCCACCGCCGCGCTACATCTTCCGGGATCAGACGGAGGAATAGCCCCCGTCCACCGGCAACACGACGCCGGTGATGAAGCTCGCCTTGTCCGAACAGAGGAATGCCACCGCATCGGCAATGTGGCGTGGCTCGCCCCAGCGGCGCATCGGTGTGCGGCCGATGACGCGCTCGCGCAGCGCTGGGTCGATCTGACGGTCGGTCAGCGGCGTGACGATCCAGCCTGGTGCGACGGCGTTCACGCGAACGCGCTGTTCAGCCCAGGCGATCGCAAGGCTCTTGGTCAGCAACGCAACGCCGCCCTTGCTCGCAGCATAGCCCGGCGCAGTACCGCTGCCGAAAAGACTCATCATCGATGCGATGTTGACGATCGCGCCGCCGCGTACAGCGAGGGCCGGCCGAAACGCGCGGCAGCAGCGCATCGTACCGGTGAGGTTGACGTCCAGCACATGCTGAAATGCCTCCTCCTCGAACGCCGCGTGACCGCGTGCGGTCGTGCCCGCGCAATTGACGAGGAAGTCGATTCCACCGGTGTCCGCGGCAAAGGCGCGGACCGCGGCGTCATCACCGACGTCCAGCGGCTTCATCGCGATTCCGGCAAAGCCTGCTTCGCCGGCCCGGGCATCGACCTCGGCCTGATCATATCCGGTGGCGACGACCGCCGCGCCCGCCGCGTGCAGTGCCTGCGAGATCGCACCCCCGATGCCGCCGATACCGCCCGTCACCACCGCGCGTTTGCCCGTGAAGTCCATTTCGCCGTCTCCTTTCTTCTGGTGGATAGTCAGAGACGGGATGCCATGACAGGGCAACGCCAGCACATGGGTGATGACTGGCCGTCCGCCGCCCCAGCCATTGACCCTGCGCTACCCCAGGCCGATGAAAGCGTGGACAGGGGCCGCGCCCTCGCGTGTTCCAATTTTGAAGCGGAGCTGCACTATGGCGTCGATCGCCAAGGATTTCCGGCCGGAAGGAATGGCCGCCAATTTTCTGCCCAAGGACCTGGTGGTCAAGATTCCGGAGGATCTGAGCAAGTGGGTCCGGCGTCCGGCCGGGCATTATTATTGCCCGATCATGTTCGACACCTCCGCCGGCATCACCGTCAACGTGCTTCACTATCCCAATCCCGGCGTGATCGGACGGCACGTGCATGACGGTCCGGTCTTCTCCTACACGATGGAGGGAAGCTGGTATTATCCCGAGCATGACTGGGTCGCGGAGAAGGGGTCGTTCGTCTGGGAGCCGCCGGGCGAGCATCACACCCTGACCGTCAAGGAATCGATGACCGCGCTCTATGTCATGCATGGCGGCCTGACCTTGCTCGACGAGAATGAAAAGCCGATCGGCTTCGACAATTGCCTTACCCTGCTGGGCTTCTGTGCCGAATGGTATCGCGAGCAGGGCTATGACGACGACTATATCAAGCAATTCATTCGCTGAGCTGCGGCGCGAATGACCGCTCGTCCGTTGGATGGCATCCGGGTCGTCGAATTCGAAGGTCTGGGACCCGGACCTACTTGCGGGATGATATTGGCCGATTTCGGGGCCGAGGTCGTTCGCATCTCACGGCCGGATTACGCGCAATGGGCTGATCCGGTCACCTCGCGCGGCAAGGGTCTGCTTGCCGTTGATCTCAAGGATCCGGCAGGGATGGCGCAGGTTCGGGAGGCGATCGGGTTGGCCGACGTGCTGATCGATCCGTTCCGGCCGGACGTCATGGAGCGGTTGGGTCTCGGCCCGGATGATCTGCTGCAGAGCCGTGCCCGCCTCATCTACGCGCGATTGACCGGCTGGGGGCAAACGGGGCCGCTGTCGCAGCGTGCCGGCCATGATATCAATTATTTGGCGCTGTCGGGCGCGCTGGAAGGGATCGGGCGGCCGGGCGAAGTGCCGACACCGCCGCTCAACCTCACCGGCGATATGGGCGGCGGCGCGGCGCTGGCTGCCTTTGGCATCTGCGCCGCCTTGTTCGAGCGAGAGCGATCCGGGCTCGGGCAAGTGATCGACGCGGCGATCCTCGATGGCACGAGCATGCTGATGGCAATGTTCCACGGCATGCAAATCCCGCTGACGCGCCAGGACTCGCCGCTTGGCGGGTCACAGCCTTGGTATGACTGCTATGCCTGTGCCGACGGGCGGCACATCGCAATCGGCGCGCTGGAGCCGCAGTTCTGGGACAATCTGGCCGAAGCGATCGAGCTGCCGCAGCAATTGCGTGATCGCGAGCGCGTTGCCACAGACGTCATCCGCGGTGCACTGACGGCGATCTTTGCGACGCGAACGCGTGACGATTGGGACAGTCGTTTGTCGCAGCTCGATGCGTGTGCGAGTCCCGTCCTGTCTGTTGATGAAGCCATGGCGCATGCCCAGGCGCAGGATCGCGGCCGGTATCTCGAGCGCGGTGGGATTGCCCAGCCTTCGCCCGCGCCGCGTCTGTCGCGCACCCCGGCGGCGCCATCGGCTGAGCGGGACGGGTGGGCAACGGTTGAGCGCTGGCGTACGGCGGGCAGCTAGTCCCGCCGTACGCCGGCGCGCCGCTCAGAGCTTTTCGGTCAGTTCCGGAACGATCTTGAACAGATCGCCGACCAGGCCGACGTCGGCGACCTGGAAGATCGGGGCGTCTTCGTCCTTGTTGATGGCGATGATGACCTTGGAGTCCTTCATGCCAGCAAGGTGCTGGATCGCGCCGGAGATGCCGATCGCGATATAGACTTCGGGCGCTACGATCTTGCCGGTCTGGCCGACCTGATAGTCGTTGGGCACATAGCCTGCGTCGACGGCAGCGCGCGAGGCGCCAACGCCTGCGCCGAGCTTGTCGGCCAGCGGCTCGATGATCGAGGTGAAGTTCTCACCCGAGGCCAGCGCGCGGCCGCCCGAGACGATGATCTTGGCCGAGGTGAGCTCGGGACGCTCGCTCTTGGCGATTTCCGAACCGACAAAGCTCGAAAGCCCCGTATCGCCCTTGCCCGAAACGGCTTCGACCGTGGCGCTGCCGCCTTCGGTCGCAGCCTTTTCGAACGCGGTACCGCGAATGGTGAGCACCTTCTTGGCGTCCGACGACTTGACCGTGGCGATCGCGTTGCCGGCGTAGATCGGGCGGGTGAAAGTGTCGGCGCTTTCGACCGACAGCACTTCGCTGATCTGCATCACGTCGAGCAGCGCGGCGACGCGCGGCGCGATGTTCTTGCCGGTGGTGGTGGCGGGCGCGACGAACGCGTCGTAGCCGGCCATCAGATCCGCGACGAGCGGCGCGACATTCTCAGCCAGCGCATGGCCATAGGCCGCGTCATCGGCGAGCAGCACCTTCGACACGCCCGCAATCTTGGCAGCGGCATCTGCCGCGCCCTGCGCACCCTGGCCAGCGACCAGCGCGACCACGTCGCCCAGCTTGCCGGCAGCGGTGACGGCGGCCAGCGTCGCGTCCTTCACCGACGCATTGTCATGTTCGATCCAGACGAGAACGCTCATGCCACAACTCCCAGCGTCTTGAGTTTGCCGATCAGTTCATCGACGTCCGCAACCTTGACGCCGGCCTGGCGCTTGGCGGGCTCTTCAACCTTCACCACCGACAGGCGCGGGGTGACGTCGACGCCATAATCGGCGGGCGTCTTCTGCTCCATCGGCTTGCTCTTGGCCTTCATGATGTTGGGCAGCGAAGCATAGCGCGGTTCGTTGAGGCGAAGATCGGTAGTGACGATCGCGGGGAGCTTGAGCTTCACGGTCTCGAGGCCGCCATCAACCTCGCGGGTGACGTCGACGCTCTCGCCCGACACTTCGACCTTGCTGGCGAAGGTGCCCTGGGCCCAGCCGAGCAGCGCGCCCAGCATCTGGCCGGTCTGGTTGTTGTCGTAGTCAATCGCTTGCTTGCCCAGGATGATCAGGCCGGGCGCTTCCGCCTCCGCGACCTTCGCCAACAGCTTGGCGACGCCCAGCGGCTCGACCTTGTCCTCGGCGACGATCAGGATCGCGCGATCGGCGCCCATCGCCAGCGCGGTGCGCAACGTTTCCTGCGCCTTCTGCTCGCCGATCGAGACCACGACGATCTCGGTCGCCGCGCCCTTTTCCTTGAGACCGATCGCCTCTTCGACGGCGATTTCGTCGAACGGGTTCATGCTCATCTTGACGTTGGCGAGATCGACCCCCGTCCCGTCCGCCTTCACCCGCGGCTTCACGTTATAGTCAAGCACGCGCTTGACCGGCACCAGTATCTTCATTCCGTTTCTCCGACCGCCTCGAGGCTTTGGATTGCATCGCGCGCCATGCGGAAACCACGGCTCTCCCGTCAATGCGAACGGCGGTTTGATCAGGAGGGTGATGGCGAGGGCTCGAAGCTTGCCGGGTGCGGCGTGCGCCTTCTAGCAGCAGTCGCGCCAAAGGAGTTTCCATGACTGAATCGCCGTCCGTGATCTGGCAGATTGACGAAGGCGTGGCGATCGTGCGGCTGAACCGCCCCGAACGGCTCAACGCTCTCACGCTCGAGATGCTCGATCGACTACGCCATACGCTTGACGAAGTCGTGGCTGCGGGCGCGCGCGCGATCCTGGTGACCGGCGAAGGCCGTGCCTTCTGCTCGGGAGCCGATCTCGCTTCGAGCGAAGACCGACTGACCAAGCGCGACTTGGGCGATGCGGTGCGGGCTCACTATAATCCGTTGGCCCAGACCTTCGCGGCGCTGCAGGTGCCGGTCGTAACAGCAGTGAATGGCGCGGCAGCCGGAGCTGGCGTTTCGATCGCGCTTTCGGGCGATATCGTGGTCGCAGCGCGCTCTTCCTATCTGCTGCTCGCCTTCGCCAATATCGGGCTGGTGCCCGACGCCGGCGCAACCTGGCTGATCGGCAGGTCGGCGGGGCGGCTCAAGCTCCTCGAAATGGCATTGCTCGGCGAACGGTTGACCGCCAATGCGGCGCTCGATGCCGGATTGGTGACGCGGGTAGCAGACGATGATGCATTGCTGGAAACGGCATTGGCACTCGCGCGCAAACTCGCCGCGATGCCGACAGTTGCGCTGGGACTGATCCGTAAACAGGCGGCGGTCGCGCTCAGCGGCACGCTCTCTGATCTGCTCGAGGTTGAAGCCGTCCATCAGCGCCGCGCCGCTGATACGAGCGATTTCCGCGAAGGAGTCGCCGCCTTCCTCGACAAGCGCAAACCCAGCTTCACGGGGCAATGATCCCCCCAGCTACTCAAGGAAATCCATCATGACTGACGTTCTCATCCTCTCCGGCGTCCGGACCGCGATCGGCGACTTTGGCGGCGCGCTGAAGAACGTGCCCGCGGCCGATCTGGGCGGACTGGTGATCGGCGAGGCGATCGCGCGCGCGGGCATTGCTGCCGATGCGGTCGGGCATGTGGTGATGGGCAATGTGATCCCTTCGACGCCCAGCGACGCCTATCTGGCACGCGTCGCGGCGGTGCGTGCGGGCGTGCCAGTGGCGGTGCCCGCGCTGACCGTAAACCGGCTGTGCGGGTCGGGGCTGCAGGCGATCATCTCTGCGGCACAAGGCATTGCGCTTGGTGAATGCGGGGTGGCGGTTGCGGGCGGGGCCGAGAATATGAGCCAGGCGCCACATTATGTGGCCAGCGCGCGGTTCGGCCAGAAGATGGGCGATATCCAGATGCTCGACGCGCTCACCCGTACGCTGAGCGATCCGTTCGACCAGGTTCATATGGGGGTGACTGCGGAGAATGTCGCAGCGCAATGCGGCATCGATCGGGCGGCGCAGGACGAAGCCGCGGTCGAGAGCCATCGCCGCGGGGCGCGTGCGATCGCCGAGGGGCGATTCCGCGATCAGATTGTGCCGGTCGAGATCAAGAGCCGCGGCGGCACCGTGATGTTCGATACCGACGAGCATGTTCGTGCCGAGGCGACGCTGGAGGATATGGCGAGGCTGCACCCTGCCTTCCAGCGCGACGGAACGGTCACCGCGGGCAACGCTTCGGGAATCAACGATGGTGCTGCGGCGGTGGTGCTGGGTTCGCCCGAGGAAGCGCAGCGGCTCGGGGCCAAGCCGCTCGCACGGATCCTGGGCTGGGGCCATGCCGGTGTGGAACCGCGGGTGATGGGGCTTGGGCCGGTCGAGGCGGTGCCGATCGCGCTGCGGCGCGCGGGCGTGACGCTCGACCGGATCGACGTGATCGAGTCCAACGAAGCGTTCGCAGCGCAGGCGTGCGCAGTATCGGCGCAGCTCGGGTTCGATCCCGAGAAGACGAACGTCAACGGATCGGGCATCTCGCTGGGCCACCCGGTCGGTGCAACTGGGGCGATCAATACCGTCAAGCTTCTCTATGAACTCCAGCGATCGGGTGGCCGCCTCGGCCTCGTTACGATGTGCATCGGCGGAGGACAGGGCATCGCGCTGGTGATCGAACGACTGGACTGAATTTCGACCGGTCCAGTCCGCTCGCTTGCAGCTCCCACACGCCGGCGCATCATCGTGCCCCCTGAAATGTCTTGCGCCCCGCCCGTGACCGGGCGGCCGCGTGCTATGGCGCGGCTGCACCTTGCCACCGAGCCCCGGTGGGTCTCGGCCATGCGGTAACGCCCGCTGGCGTGAAGGCCCTGCGGGCCAGCGGTCGCCGCTTGCGCGGCGGCGTTGTGGGTGGCCCGCCGGCAGCGGGGATGGGCGACCGCTCGCAGCAAAGGCCGGTTCGGGCCGCCGGCAAGCCGGGCCTTGCCCGGCTGCTCCACTTCGTTCCGCCCCTTCGGGTGCCGGTGCCCCTTGGGGAACCGGCCTCCTTGCTCGCTCGCCGCCCACCCCCGCTGCCGGGGGCCATGCTGGTTCTGGGGCGGCGAGGAGGAGAAGATGCCCCGCCACCGCCCCGCAGGAGATGTGCCGCGCGCCAGCCTCTATGATGAGGTCACCCAGCGCATTGTCGCCGAACTCGAACAGGGCTGCTTTCCATGGGTTCAGCCATGGGACAGCGCCGCCGCCGCGCCTTCGCTGCCGCGCAATGCGCTGACCGCGCGCTGCTATTCGGGCGTCAATGTCCTCATCCTCTGGGCGTCGGGCGTCGCGGGCGGCTTTTCCTCGCAAAGCTGGCTGACCTTCCGTCAGGCCCAGCAGGCCGGAGGCTGCGTGCGCAAGGGCGAGCGCGGTACGGGCGTCGTCTTCGCCGACCGCTTCCCCAAAGCCAGAGCGTTGCTGCGCGCACCTGGCTAGCCGAGCGCGAAGCCGACTTGCTGCCAGTCGGCTTATTTCCATGTTGTGTTCACGCTTCCCGCTGAGGTCGGCGTCATCGCCTTCCAGAACAAGGCACTGGTCTACGACCTCCTGTTCCGCACCGCATCGCAGACGATGCAGATCATCGCAGCTGACCCCAAACATTTGGGCGCGCGCATTGGCATTACCGCTGTGCTCCACACCTGGGGTTCGGCGCTGACCCATCACCCGCACATCCACATGATTGTGCCGGGCGGCGGCATCTCGCTCGATGGGACACGTTGGATCTACGCACGTCCAGCGTTTCTCCTACCTGTAAGAGTACTCGGTGCGCTGTTTCGTCGGCTGTTCCTGACCCGCCTGCTTGCACTTCACGATGCTCGCCAGCTCAGCTTCTTCGGCAGCATGACGCATCTTGCCGACCGAGGGCATTCCTGCGCCACCTGTCGCCGGTCCGCAAGAAACGCTGGGTGGTCTATGCCAAGCCGCCGTTCGCAGGTCCCCAGGCCGTGCTGGCCTATCTGTCGCGCTATACCCATCGGGTCGCCATCTCCAACAGCCGGCTGCTTCGGTTCGATGAGACTGGCGTCACGTTCCGATACAAGGATTATCGCCACAGCGGTGGCGACCGCCAGCAGGTGATGACGCTCGTCGCAGACGAGTTCATCCGTCGGTTCCTGCTGCACGCCCTGCCGCGCGGGTTTCACCGCACCCGCCATTATGGCCTGCTCGCCAGCGGCACCCGACGGACCAACCTCGAACGCGCCCGCCAGTTGCTAGCGGTCGCACCGCCCAAACCCGATGACGCGCCCCTCGAACGGGCCGATGCCCAGCCGCCTTGCCCGTGTTGTGGCGGGCGCATGGTCATCATCGAGATCTTCGAACGCCGATATCAGCCCCGCGCGCCGCCCTTGGTCATCAGCGCATCCGGGAGCTCAGGGTCGTGATCCGGCACGGCATATCCTCGATCACCCGCGCGACAGCTCTGTCGCGGGGAACGTCGGACCCTGCGTCCAGCCTCCACAAAAGCGGACTCTCCCCTGCCAAAATCGGCCGGTCCGCTTTTGCATGCCCTCCTCGTCGCCCGAAATGTAGCCGGTCCGCTCTCAAATCCGTCCGCATATTGGCAGCACCCGCCACCGCCCAGAGCAGGCCAAAGCCCAAATCCCCATAGACCACCGCCGCGGGGCCCGCGGGTTCGGGCACCGCCGACTTTCCGACGCCTCACGGCGTCCGAAACTCTAAACGAAGGCGGACTAGCAGCTTTTAGGCGACCAGCGAGCGACAGCTGCCATTGCCATCCATATCATCGGTCGGCCGTTTGGAGGCGACTCGTTCGAACGCAGCTTCGGAGCTCAACAATCAGCCGCGCGATGCGACCAGCGTTTCGATTTGCCGCTCCACCTTGCTCATGCCTTCGGCGCTGGTGATTGCAATCTCAAGCGGACGTCCGCCGCAGCCGGCATGATGCTCGTTCAAGAAAGCGACGGCGTTCTCGCGGCCAAGCGCCAGGAATGCCTTGGTGGTAATCAGACCTTGCCGGCGCAGTGCGTCGGGATGGAGCCTGGGCGTATCGAATTTCTTGCGAAACACCTTGGTGCGGACCCGTTTTTCATCGGGCTGCCCCAGCTCTGCCGCAGCGCTCAATGCACGTCCCCACGGAAAGGGGAAATGGCACCAAGCGCGATCTGATTCAGGCTCCGCAAGGAGACTGGGTTTGAGCGACCTTTACTGGCTGACGGACGAGCAGATGGCGCGGCTGGAGCCGTATTTCCCGAAGAGCCACGGCAGGCCGCGGGTTGACGATCGCCGGGTGCTGAGCGGGATCATCTTCGTCAACCGCAACGGGCTTCGCTGGCGGGACGCACCGAAGGACTATGGGCCGCACAAGACGCTCTACAATCGCTGGAAACGATGGGGTGAGATGGGCGTCTTCACCCGAATGATGGAAGGGCTGTCTGCCGCTGGCGCTGACCGCAAGACGGTGATGATCGATGCGACCTACCTGAAGGCACACCGCACGGCTTCGAGCCTGGCGGTAAAAAGGGGGATCTTGGCCGCCTGATCGGTCGCACCAAAGGCGGCATGAATACCAAGCTCCACGCCGTCACCGATGCCAACGGTCGGCCCCTGAGCTTCTTCATGACCGCTGGTCAGATCAGCGATTACATCGGTGCAGCGGCGCTGCTCGACGAGTTGCCGAAAGCGCAATGGCTGCTCGCCGACCGAGGCTATGATGCCGACTGGTTCAGGGAGGCCCTTGAGGAAAAGGGCATCAAGCCCTGCATCCCGGGCCGAAAATCACGCAACGAGCCGATCAGATACGACAAACGCCGCTACAGGCGGCGTAGCCGCATCGAGATCATGTTCGGCCGCCTGAAGGACTGGCGCCGGGTTGCCACCCGATACGACCGATGCCCAACTGCCTTCTTCTCCGCCATCGCACTCGCGGCCACTGTCATCTTCTGGCTCTGACCAATGAGTCATCGTGTAATTTGTGGCTGCTTCCTCGGGCCGGCTGAGCGGCGCACACTTCTGGTTCTCGAAGCCTGAAGGAA
>FWWL01000398.1_pt1 | contig 121793 bp, 106 predicted proteins | sample 2228331 | NCBI WGS metagenome assembly FWWL01 (sample SAMEA103939775, study PRJEB20133) | metagenome | reverse complement strand
ACTTCATTATACCAAACATTTGTTCTTATATCTAGGTTTCCGAGCTCATTGTAAGTTTTTGGGTATTGAAGGTCGCATTAATACCCCCCGAACCCCCGCCCCGTTTCCTCGAGGATCGCCTTAACCCCCTCCTCAATTTGCTCCGGCCGCGCCCGTGAAATGCTGATCCGCAAAAACTTCTCCCGCTCCAGGTAATCCGATAAATAAAACCTTTTTCCGGACACAACGCTGACATTTCTCGTTGCAAGCCGCTTCGTCAAGCGCTCCAGGTTGACCGTTTGGGGCAGCTTAAACTGCACATAAATACCAGAGCTAACTCCCGATATTTCGATCAATCCTGCTTCATTAAACCGCTCTACGGCCTCATTCAGGGCGCGAATCCTCGCCGTGTATTGGCTGCATATTTTGCGTTTGTGCCGCTCGTACATGCCATTTTTGATGTACACCTCTAGCGCCGCCTGGGACAATAGCGAAGTGTCGGAGTATCTTTTGTACGCATGGAACGTCTCCAGCAATCGTTCCGGCAATACGGCCGCACCCAATCGCAAGCCCGGGAAAATGATTTTTGAGAAGCTCTTCAAATAAACGACATGCGACGTTCTGTTGTATGCGTAAATGGGAACGAACCCTTGTTCTTCGCCTAAGTCGGCCATGTAATCGTCCTCCACGACGTACACGTTGTATTTGCCGGCCAAACCAGCGATTGCCTTCCTCTCCTCCGCGCTATAAGAGGTGCCCAGCGGATTGTGGTATCTCGACATCGTGTAAAAAAATTTGATTCCGCCGGTTTTGAACTTCTCCTCCAATTCCCGCAAATCGATCCCTTTGGCCGTACGGGCGATTCCGCTAACCGGTATGCCTTCTTTCTCGAGAAATTGCAAATAAATATCGTAGCTCGGCTGTTCTACCAGGATGACTGATTTCCCGTTCGGAAACGGCATTTTCGCCAAAATTTCCAACGCCTGCTGCACGCCGGAAGTCACCAGAATCCGCTCCGCATTCGCAAACACTTGATCACCTGCCAGGTGGGAAACAAGCGTATGGCGAAGCTTCTCCAGTCCTTTCGAATCGCCATAAGTGAATAATTGGTGTTTGTATAGATCAATCGCCTTGTTCAAGCAATGCTGGAAATCCAAATATGGAAACACGTTGACGTCCGGCAGCACCGAAGCGAAATCTATCATTTTTACTTCCTTGTCGTTAGGCAAATCTCCCGGTTTTTCGACTACGTAATAGCCGCTTTGCGGCATCGAATAAATGTCGTGCCGCTTCTCCAGTTCTGCGTATGCCCTTATGATCGTGCTGATACTGCTTCCGTACAGCTCTGCGGCGCTGCGAACGGAAGGCAGCTTTTGGCCCGGACGGTATTGTCCTTCCAAGATTTTCTGCTCTATATCGGAAAGAATAAACAAATATTTTTTCATGCCGCTCCTCCCCGCTTTACTCTAATTATTATATAAGACTTAGCCGACTGTATCGATACAGTTTAAATAATTCGGTATTGCTCGGGTCATGATTTCGCCCTATCATTGCCATTAACGGATAGTTGTTCGCGAACACGATCCCGACCTCTGAAGAAAGGAGGAAACCGTCATCAATCAAAAAGAACTGAAGCTTGCTTATTTATCTGCGTTATTGAACGCGGTAATTATCGGATTTTCATTTTTGTTTTCGAAGATGGCGCTCGAACATGCCCAGCCTATTGATACGCTCACGTACCGCTTTGCCGTTTCGTTTGCGGTCATGTCGATCCCGGTTTTGTTCGGCCGTATTAAGCTGAACTACTTCGGCAAGCCGTTATATAAAGCGCTGCTGCTCGCAACCATGTACCCGCTTGGCTTCTTCACGCTCCAAACGTTCGGGCTGCAGCACGCCACCTCTTCCGAGGGAGGCATATTGTTCGCCTTCACGCCAATCTTGACGATGCTGCTAGCCTCCGTATTTCTGAAGGAAGCGACAACCGTCCTGCAGAAGCTATCGATCTTCCTATCGGTATTCGGCGTTGTATTCATCTTTGTGATGAAAGGCAGCGGCATCGACCTGTCGAACATGACGGGGATATTCCTGTTGTTCTTCTCGTGCCTGGCTGTTGCAGGATACAGCGTATTGGCCAGGTCGCTTTTGAGAACTTTTAGACCTGTGGAGATCAGCTATTTGATGCTCGGAATCGGCTTCGTCACTTTTTTTGTTGTATCGCTTACGGAACATGCGACCGCCGGAACGCTCGATCAGCTTATCGTACCGCTCGCCAGCGGCACCTTTATATTGTCGATACTCTACCTTGGAGTGATGTCTTCACTTCTATCAGCACTGACGGCAAACTACGCCTTGTCCAAATTAGAAGCTCCAAAAATGAGCGTATTCTCTAATCTATCGACTATCGTCTCGATCGCTGCCGGGGTGATGTTCCTCGGGGAAGAGATAACGATGTATTCGATTATCGGTTCTTTGATGATTATAGCGGGAGTTATGGGAACGACTCGATTTAGCCGAAAAAAAGCAAAGGCGCAAATATTAAATCCAGACCGTCTAAAAGCCTGATTAGCAAACTTTTATCCATTAATATAATTGGAGGGATAAATAATGAGTGAGCTAAATGCTTTATTTCGTACTAGAATCGGTCTTCCGGTGAACGATACGATTACTTTTGAAGGCTTGGAACACGTTCTGGCAAGAACGGCGAAAACCGTACCTTTTGAAAATTTACGCATTATTGAAAATAAAACTAACGTTCTATCTAAAGAATATTTAGTCAACAAAATTTTAGTCGATAAAGAAGGCGGGCTCTGCTATGAATTAAACCCGCTTCTCTATCTCTTTCTAATCGAAAATGGGTTTGACGCCTTTCTAACGCGCGGGCTTGTCTATAATAATGATACTCATGCGTACCATACGCTTGGAAGAACCCATGTAACCATCCTTCTCACACACGAAGACCAAACATATTTAATGGATACCGGCTTTGGAGGAAATTTGCCATTAAAACCTGTTCCTTTAACTGGGGAATCCATAACCTCTATTAATGGACAATTTCGAGTCAATAAAGTGAATGGTGAGCATGGAGACTACGTTCTTGAGATGAAATTGAAACATAAGGATACGGATTGGAAAATAGGCTACGCCTTCGATTCCAAGAAACCAATAACCGACGTATCGGAATGTAATGCCGTCCAAAAGATTATCGTCGAGCATCAAGAATCTTCTTTTAATAAACATCCGTTAATCACAAGACTTACCGATAATGGAAATCTAACCTTAACAAATACTTCTTTTACGCAATGGGAAAATGGAATAGTTACAAAAGAGAATATTGACAGCGTGAGATACAAAGAGCTGATGAAACAGCATTTTGGGATATAGATCAATCTGCAAAAGCCTTCATATTATTCGTGAGGGAGCCTAGTTTATCGATTTCAATGGAATCTTCCAGTGATAATATGAATACCGCTGGCGATATTTCGAAAAGGCAATCGGGAAAGGTTCGAGCTACTGCAGCCGGGCGTATCGACCTCAACGGCCCGCGCGGCAAGCTCGCCGAACGCCGTCCGCCAAGCGACTGCCGCTTTGACGACGATAAAGTCGTAACTCGCCGGATCGATTCCCACGCTCAGGACATGATTAATATCCCAAGGAGCAACGCGCTGTTCCGTCAGAACGATGACCGAGCCGTCTCCCCTTTCCAGCTCGATGACTGCCGTTCTCCCCATCTCCGCTGCCATCCCCGTCATGTAAGGACCCTTGTGCTTATATTTGCCATCCGACAGAGTGCGGATCGTTCCGGTAATGTTGACCGGCTCCCCGTGCATGGATGGATGGCCGAACACACGATCCGTCTTGCCTCCGACTTCGCAGGAAATGGAACTCCCGATTCCCGCGGTTTCAGCCCGCGCAACTGCCTGACTATCGCATAGAACGGCCATGAAGGAATGCCTCTGCTGTTCCGTCAATGATCTAATGACATGTGTCGCATCCCCCGGAGAACCCGCACCGACATTGTCGGAGGATTCGATTAAAACGGTAGGGAATTGTCCTTGCAACGAAGATTGTTCTATAGCCGCATTCGGACTCATTAACCGCGGCGCGAATCTTTCTCGATTCGCTAACAGCCACCCGGCGAGTTCCTCTCCGATTCGCCTTGCCAGCAGCGGGTCGTTGTCCGTCGTTACGACGAAGGTGAAGCCGGCGCAGAGTACGTCCGCGAACGCGAAGCCGTCTGCCACCGTCACGTTCAGGACGCCCGCCTCTCTCTCGAATCGATAAGCCATATCCATGAGTTCGGACATCGGCGCTTGATTCGTATTCATTAAAGTCGGTGCAATAAGTACCCCCGGCCTTGCCAGATAACGAGTCGGCCGAACGGCGCCCTCGAGCCGCTTACGCAACAAATCGCACGCTTCGAGACCTCTTTCGTAGGCATCGATATGAGGATAGGTGTCGTAACCGACAATAAAATCCGCAAGTTCGGTCATCTCGTCGCTCATATTGGCATGCAGATCGACTGTCATGGAGATTGGCTTGTCTCCGAGAATCGAACGCAATCTGCGCAGGATTAGCCCTTCCACATCCGGCGTAGATTCGCTCGCCATGGCCCCATGAACGATCAGCAACAAACCATCCAGCCGTTCCGCCTCGGGCGCGACGGAATCGACGAAGGTTTGCACGATGATCTCCACGGCTGCTTCCTCTACCATGGAGGAAGGCGTCGTACAGGTATAAAATAACGGGACCATCTCTAAACCCCAGATTTCGGATGCGTCCAATGCAGCGCCCATACTCGTTCTGGTTCCCGCGTAAGCTTGGCGGAAACCGGCTTCTCCCAAATACCACTCCCGTTTGAAATGGGACAAGCCGGTTACCCCCGGAGCAAATGTATTCGTCTCGTGAAAGCAGCCCGCAATTCCGATTCTCATAAGCTCGCATCCCTCCCAAGCATTTTGCTTACATGCGATCAATTGCCCTCTCCAATCTTTGCAACGTAATCTGCACGTCTTCCATCGAATGAGCCGCGGACGAATACCACAAACCGCTTGGCCGAAGAAGGACACCTTCCTCCAACGCCGCTTCCGCAAACGCGGAATATTTAGCCGCATCCCTCGCCATAAACTGCGAATAGTGCCTTACTTCCTTAAGATCGGTAAACATTAAATGGAAAACCGAGCCGATTCGGTTAATGACATGCGGTAATCCCTTCGTTTCCAGTAGCTTTCCTAGTCCCTCGGCCAGTGCATCCGATACGCTTTCCATTCGCAGATACGCTTCTCCGTCGCTGCGGTTAAGAATATTCAACGTCGCCACTCCGGCCGACAAAGCCGCCATGTTCCCGTTCAAGGTCCCTAGATGCGCAACCCGCCCTTCCGAGATCAGATCCATCACCTCGCGGCGTCCTGCCACGAGGCTAAGAGCGTAACCGCCTGCAATCGCTTTGCCCATCGTTGTCAGGTCGGGGAGAATGCCTAGCCTTTCCTGCGATCCGCCCGCAGCCACCCTGCAACCGGTGATCACTTCGTCCAAGATGAACAAGGAGCCGTATTCTCTCGTCAACCGCCGGATGCATTCCATATACCCTTCCGCCGGATAGATGCAGCCTGAATTACATAGCACAGGTTCCGTAATGATCGCGGCAACCTCATGTCCGTACTCTTTCATGACCTCTTCCAATTTCCGCGCATCGTTCCATGGCACGACCAGAATGTCCTTAAGCGCATTGACGCTTTGTCCTTGGGTTCCCGCGAATGCGCTAAAGCCTTCTTCCGCAGCGGCAGGGAACGAAGCGTATATCCCGTCGTACCAACCATGATAATGACCTTCGAAACGGATGATCTTCTGTTTCCCCGTGAAAGCCCTGGCCAAGCGGAGAGCAAGCATGACGGCCTCGGTGCCGGAACCGCTGAAGGCGACCTTCTCCGCGCACGGGACTTGATCAACGATCATTCGCGACATCTCGATCTCGGCCTTATGCTGCATTCCGAACTGTTGGCCGTTCAACGTCGCCCGCTGCACTTCTTCCAGCAATTCCGAATTCGAATGTCCCAGAATCAAAGGTCCGTAGCCCATCACATAATCGATGTATTCGTTCTGATCAACGTCCCATACCCGGGACCCTTTGCCTTTCTCCAAATAGAGCGGAACGGGCTTCATTACGTTGCGAAGCGTGCTCGATACGCCGCCAGCTAACGTCTGTTGAGATAAACGGAAGAATTGCTCGGACATCACCAAGGTTCTCATTGATTGCCCCCTAAAAACGCATTTATTTGGTTACACCGAATTCTGCGGGATCCGCAGAGATCGAACGGCTATCCGCGTGTGTTTCGCCTTCTGCTCCAATTCACTCAACAAAACAAACAACCGGCTCCACGGGCATAAAACTTGCCCGTGAAGCCGCCTTCTGATCTGGACATCCCATTTTACCGCTTATCGTCGATTATTTCGTGACTTTGACCAGGATCGTATCGCTGGATGTCGCACCGGCAGCATTTACAAGCTCGCCGCGGTATTCATAGGTGCCGGTCGGCTTGCCGCTAATCGCTATGACAGCCGACTGCGCTTGCGGCGTCCCGGCTGCGAGCGGCTGTTCAGCGACGAGCGTGCCGTTCTCGTACAACCGATACGTCGTCCCGTTCATACCCCACCACATATTCATCTCGATGTCGAAGCTGCCGTCGCCGTCCCAGTTGTTGCTCGATAAGACCGGTTTAGCCGGCGCCGCCTCCGAGACGGTGACCGTCCATTCCTTGCTTGTCGTCGTACCGAACGCATTGATGAGTTCGGCATAATAGCGGTAGGTGCCATTCGGCTTCCCGCTAATGGAAGTGACAGCCGATTGCGCTTGAGGCGCATTATCCGGCAGAATCTGAGTATCGATCAACGCATCGTTCTCATACAACTTGTAAATTCGGCCATTGTTGCCCCACCACAGGTTCATCGTAATGTTGTAATCTCCGTCGAGCAGACCCGTATCCTGTCCGTTGTCATCGGACAATTCCGGTTTCCCGGGCACGCCGGTGCTGTTCGTTTCGATATTGTTCACGGTAGCCGTCGACGTACCCGAGTTGCCTGCAGCGTCGACAAATTCGAAGGTAAAATTCCCATTGAACAAGAACGAGTAGCTATTCGATCCTCCGTTGTTCGTGATCGTTACCGCTTCGCTCGGCTCAATGGTCGCGATTACGGTGTCGTGGGTCGGCGCCGTGTTGCTGTAAGCGACCGACGCGGTCGGCGAAGTTCGGTCGATCGAAATAACCTCCTGCTTGGCCTGTTCCGCGTTGCCTGACGAGTCCGTGCTCCGATATTCCAACGTATGAACGCCATCTTCCGAGATCGCGAACGGTCCTCCATAGACGGTCCAATCCCCGCCGTTCAGGCGATACTCCGTGGTACCCGTTTCATTCGCTCCCAGACTGACCGTCACGTCAGAGACGTACCATCCGCCCGTTCCGTTCGGCTCTGACGGATCGAGCGCGATCTCGGTTACCGGCGGTTGATCGTCGCCTTCTTCGAACAGCTTGTTCAGGATTTCATCCGACCGTTTGTCTTCCACGTCGCGGGAGAGTTCAAACCAGCTCTCGATATGCGCATACAACTGTTCTATCTCCGCACCGCTCAAGTTATCCAGATTCGGAATCTGACTGCCCTTCGTTTGACCTTGGGCGATTAAAGGCTGCACATGGGCAGCGTAGAAGCTCGCATCGTCCGCGTCGCCGTTCAGCCAAGTCGCTTCAAGCTGCGGGATGGCATCATTGAAAGCCTCCCAAGCTTGACGGATCACCTTCTTCTGAATATCCGTACGCACGGTTGCCGTTGGTGCCTGGAAATCGAGCGTGTTGAACCGTCCGACCTGATGGACTTTGCCTCCCCACGTCGGGGAATGCGAAGGAGACCAGCGGATCATGGAGAACTCCCAATCCTCGCCGTTCAACGGAACGTATTTATACGCGGCCTTCCAGGGGATGAACAGCACGGAGCCCCATCCCGAAGGAAGCTCCTCGTTGTCCAGCGTGATGTTGCCTTTTAGCGGAAGGTTATCGCGATATTCCGTCTGCCATTCATAATATTGAACATTGCTGTCATTCGTCTCGAAAATCATCTGGTGATAAGGAAGATCGCCCTGTCCGTACTTCACGAAAAGCTCGATCGAACTGTTTTTCCACTTATTGGTTGCATCCTTCTCTTGCTCATTGGACTGAAAGAAGATATAAAGCCCGTCTTCGCGATATACCATGTAAAAGCCCGTATCGCGCGGACCGCCGGGAGTAATCGGCGTCTCTACCCAATATTGTACGAATCTATTTTCCTTGTATGCCGGATCGTTCAGATATGCGCTGTTGTACCAAGCTGTCGGCGTAGACAAATCCTCCGTCGCGTAAGTGACTTCATAGACCAACTTGCCGTTGTTCTCTTCCGCGGAAGCCTGTTGAAAGGTTGAGGCAGCGAGGAAAATCATCAACAGCAGCAGAGCGCATCGCTTCGCTTTTTTCCACATGGACATTCCCTCCTTAATTCCCGTTTTCCGAATCTATCAGCTTCATGATGTACGAGATCATTTCCAGGCGAAGCAAATCCGACTTCACGGCCCGCTCATCCGTCTCTTCCAGCCAGTTCAACGCTTTGTTCGCGGTTGCGATACGCCCGGCGTTTCCCGAAGCCAGCGCGTCCTCTGCAAGCTGTTTCAGCTTCGTCGCATAACGAATATCGTCTATGCCTTCGCGGAAGCCTTCCCATGCCAGAGTGTCGATGACATCCGTCTGCGTTGGATACACGAAGCCGAAAGAGCGGAACGTCGCGTCTACATAATCGGACCAGGCGCTTACTTGAGGGCTTTCAAAGTACCAAATATAATTGTAAACCGCGTCATAGTTCGCCTTATACATCCACATGCCATGCCGTTGACGCATCAAATCCGGATTCTCGGGACCTGAATGCGGATGCGCGTAGTTGGTAATGATCTTGTCATCGCCAAGCGCGTGCCAGGCTTCCGATTTCGCGCGCGTCGGATCTCCGACCCAATTCAGGAAATCCTCCTTAGTCTCGAGATTGAAGTGGGTATCGTGGCCAGTCGCGAAAACTTTGGCGCCCACTTCCTCCTTGGTGAACTTCCACATTTCCTGTTGCCAGAGAAGACGGTTCCATTCCGCTTCGTCCCAAGCGTCGAAGTATATGTTCGTGTGTCCAAGAGCTTGCGAAACAAGATTAAAAGCTTGCTGAACATACTCCTTCGCAGGTACAAGCGTTTGCTGGTAAACGGCATAACGTTGCTCCATTAGGGTTTGATTGGCCGGGGTAGGGTTCGCCTCGTAGGCCGCTTTGGCTTGCAAATACTGCGTGAATTTCGAATAGTCCTCGTTGGAAGGGAACAGAGGTCCGGCACCGAAAAGCGGATTGAGGTCCATTCCCGCCTCTTCCATCAGTTCCAACTGGCGAAGAAATACCCCGGGTTCGTTCAGGTTAACGCTGGCATTCGTCGGCAAGTTCACTATGTTGTGTTCGACAAGGTTGCGATAGTGGTTCAGCAGTCTTGTTTCCGCAAGCTGCACGTTGTTGCCAGTTCCCTGCAGCGCGTCTTTCAGACGGGAATTGTGGTACATCATCGTGTAGAAATCCTTGTCCAAGTCGTAATACGTTTTCGGAGACGGCAATTCGAACGGAAGAACGCGGATTTTAAGCGTCAACTGCCCGGCAGGCACTCCATCCGCCATAATCCCGATCGTTCCGGTATAGACTCCTTCCGGCGTCCCGCTCGGCACTTTGGTCGTGATCCACATTTGCTTCGACTCGCCCTCGTTCAGCTCGATCGGCAGCAATACCGGACTATCCTCGAACTGTGACGTATAGGAAGAGAACGCAGCTGGCGGACTGCCAGAGACGTCCACGTATTGCGGACCCTCGGGTTTATTGACGCGCACGGAATTTCGTTTCGACAAATGATCCGAGCGAACAAGGTTCTCATCGTGAAGCAGCAGTTCCGGCGTCAGCACGTCCTTGGAATCGTCGAAGAAGTAACTTTGCCAAGCCGTTCCGCCTTGATACCACGTTTTCACGACGCGCAGATCGACGGCACTGGAAGGAATCGTGCCCGCTGTACCTTGCAGATCGTACACTGCAAAGGTAACCGAGCTTACATCGGCAAGCGGAGCCATAACGAATGACGAAGCCTCGTACTCTCCCTGCGCCGATACGACCCTTATCTGATCGCTGACTGCGCCATCGGTCGGAAGCGTATTCGGAAGCCGTTTCTCGGGACTAAGCGCGGGAACGCCGTACACGATAAACGGCGTGTCAGTCCATAGTCCGGATGCATGATCGGCATCCTTCGCCAATTTAAGGGCGTACTCCAAATTTTCCTTCGTCGTCAACCCTTCTTCTTGCGACACGGTTGCGGATGCGATCACCGTCGCGGCAGTATCGCGAACGTTTTCCAAATACGCCTTCAATTGCTGCCGGTTCGTCGCATTAATCGCCGTATCGAGTTGTCCATTGAGTTCCGTCAATTCCGACAAGGACCATGTCCCGCTCGTCGAAGCGCCCACACCTGAGTTCGCCAGCGCGGTCGACGACATCGCCACAATCAAACAAGCCATGATGATTGCTGACCAATAACGTTTGCGCATAATCGTAATCACTCCCCATCTAAAATAAGTTCACCTCGAGTTCCAGCGGACAACAAACTAACGTACTGAAATGTAACCGCATACAAAACATTGAAGTTTTTTCCGCGAATATCCCCCCTTCCGCTGTCGGCGTCATCAGGCGTATCCCTAGCAAATTTTGTTATTTCTTTTCACATTATAGCATAATGTTCATATATGTAAATTAATATTTTCATGTATGTGAAGTTAATTTATAAAAATAAGGATTAACTCTCCCGGAAAGGATAATCCTAAACGCATCAGTCGACATCGCAAAGCCCCCACAAAAATCGATGACTCTATCGACAAGTCGCCATGAGTACGGTAATATTGTTGTGTGTTTCATATTTATGAATCTTTTTCTCGAAGGGTGTTATCTGAATGGGACAACAAACGCCAAAGGTCAAGTCAGCGGATCGCGTGTTGGATATATTCGAGCTGTTTACCGGTGACAAGGAATCCTACAATCTCACTGAAATTTCCAAAGGCTTGAACATGCCGCCAAGCAGTACTTATTTGATTTTGCAAAACATGCTGCACCGAGGATATTTAGAGACCGACCGTTCCGGCAAGCAATTCCGCATCGGCTACAAGCTCTTCACGATTCGTTCCGGATACATGCGCAGTTCCAGCTTAACCGGTGAGTTTAATTTGATCGCGGAGAAGATTATCGACGATCTGAATGAGACAACCAGCCTAGCTATTAAAGTTGGAAGCGACCTGCTCTATATCGGGGAAAAGGTCAGCACGCACGCTCTCCGTTTCAACCCTAACGTCGGAAGCACCTTGCCCTTGCACGCAACGGCTTCCGGCAAAATCATGTTGGCCGATCTGTCCATGGAGGAACTCCGAGTTCTCTATCCGAACGACGAATTGGAGAAAGTAACCGACAAGACCATCTCCTCCTTCGCGGATCTGCTCAAGGAGCTGAACAAAGTGCGCACGCAAGGATTCGGCTATAACATGGGCGAAACCGTCGATGGCGTGCATTGCGTAGGCGGAGCTATTCTCGATTCGGATGGCCGCACTGTCGCGTCTGTCAGCATCTCTATTCCGGTAGTCCGTATTACCGGCGAAGTATGGGGTAGAGTACACGATTGGATCAAGAGATCTTGCGAAGAGCTAAGCACCAAAGTATACGGGCAACAACACTAACATCCACTTAAAATCGCGGCTTCGCCATTCGTACAATTAAGGCCAACCAGATTCCTATTGATCTGGTCGGCCTTTTTTTCCGGTTGCTTCCTGCTTCGGCGCTTGATCACGCCTCCCGATAGGCTCTCGGAGTCACGCCGATCTCGCGGGTGAATACACGGCTAAAGTACAGCGGATCGTGAAAACCTACCTCCAACGCGACGACCGATACCGGCTTGTTGCTGCCCCTTAATAATTGCATCGCCTTGTCCAGCCTTACTCTCGTAATATATTGTACCGGAGAGCACCCCACGTACTTCTTGAACAATACCGAGAAATAACTTCTTGATAACGACACTTTGCGAGCCAACTGCTCCCGCTCCAACGACTCGTGATAGTGGTTATTAATATAATTCACGCAATCCATGATCGACCGTTCAGCCGAATCATCCTTCTGACGTTCATACAACTGATCACTAATACGAAGGATTAAATTAAAGAATAACAGCTTGGCTTGGCCGGAGAAGCCTTCCTTCCTCCCCGACCAAATGCGATAGAGAAGCTGCATATCCGAACGAAGCCCTCTATGATCCATCATGGGCACGACTATTTCGAAGGGTAAACATTTCTCCGGCGAGTCCTCGAATCGGGTCAGTTCGCCTTGCCACTTAATAAGCTTGTAATCATATTCGATCATAAAATACCGAAGCGGGCCAGGAGGGGCGTTGCGGATAATCAGTTTACGCCTAACGGGAATTTGCGCGATGCTCCCTTCCGCGAGGGGATAAATCTGTCCGTCAAGCTCCATGACGCCCAAACCCTCATAAACGTAGAACAAACAGAGCTTGCCGGTCGACTTCTTATACATCTGGGTTCCTTGCGTCTCCCAATGATCCAGTTTGCCGTGAATGACATCTAGAATATGCGGATAAAAACGGTCAAAAAAGGCGTACATGGGCATCTCCCCCACCGATTTTACAAATATAAAATCATTTTTTAACTATTTATCCATTACAATCAATTTATATTCCATATACCATGTCATCATTTTTCTGCAAAATTGAAGAAACGGCTATTCATCATTTCTACGCCTTTTTATCAGAACCTTAGGGGGTTACACGAATGATCAACAAGTCTCGGATCTTCACTTTGCTTCTCGTATGTACGATGCTGCTAACCGTTATACTCTCGGCATGCAGCAAGGATAAAGCGGCTCCTTCAACCAGTCCGTCGGCATCTGAAAGCGCTTCTCAGTCGCCGTCGCCAACGCCAACGCCGACACCCGTTGAAACCCCGTCGCCCGAGCCTGAGCCCGCCAAGATTGAGCTGAGCGTATTCGGCTCCATCCCTGAAGAAGCATTCGACCCGCAGATCAACAAATGGGTTACGGCGAAATATCCGAACTTCAATCTGACTTACTATTGCTCCTGCATTCTTAACATTCCGGACTTGAAAACTCAGAAGGGAATTACTCCGGACATACACTACGGAGCCGGCGAAGCCGATTTACGGGTATTGTTAGCCGGCAATCTGCAGACAGACCTGACTAGCCTGGCCGACTCCGGAATCGTCGACTTGAGCCGGTTCGATCCCGCTTCCGTCGAATCCGCCAAGAACTACTCCGGCGGAAAACTGTACGGTCTGCCGGAAAGCTCTAATCCGATGGCTCTGTTCTATAACAAAGAAATATTCGACAAGTTCAACGTTCCCTATCCGACGGACGGCATGACCTGGGATGAAATGTACGAGCTCGCCAAGAAAGTCACAGGAACTAAGGACGGCGTGAAGTATCGCGGCATGGGCATGTTCTATGTGTTTGCTCTGATGAACAACGAGCTTTCCCTTCCGGTCATTGATGCAGTAACCGGTAAAGCCGCCGTGAATAATGATGGTTGGAAACGAATCTTCGAGAATCTCTCTCGCTTCTACAAGATTCCCGGAAACTTAGAAGGTTTCGAGCCTGGTCTCGATCTTAATAAGTTCTACGAGCAGAAAAACGTCGCGATGGTCCTCTCTCTCTCCTCTAGTTATAAACGGCCCGGCTTCGAACAGCTCGATTGGGATATGGTCGCTGCACCTACGTTTAGCGACAACAACGGAGTAGGTTATCAATCCTTCCCGTCGATGATCTATATTACCGAGACGGCAGCGAATAAAGAAGCTGCGCTTCAAGCGGCGGCCGAGCTTCTATCCGACGAAGCACAGCTAGCGGCAGCCAAACAAGGGAAACCGACCCACCTCCTCAATGAAGAAGTTCGTAAAGCATTCGGAACAGATGTTGCTTTGCTGAAGGGTAAGAATACTAACGCCATCTACTACAATAAATTCGCGCCGACGCCAGCGATCCATCCCACTCTCACCTTGAATTACGGCGCGATTCTCGCCGCTGAATTCGAGAAGGTAATCCGCGGGGAGCTCGATGCCGCAGCTGCATTAAAGTCCGCGGAAGTCGAGCTCAACAAAGCGATCGAGATGGAATTAGCCAACAAGAAGTAAGTTAGCAAGGTGGCAGTTAGTAAGCTCGCAAGTGTTGAGATAATGGAGCTACCCCGTTCTTTCAGGGATAGCTCCTTCTTTCGCTTCGATATAACATATAACGGGATAATAGTTCTATTTTCACTCGCAACCCGGGTTGGGAGAAAAATAACTGGATAAGACCGTTTATTTCGCTTCGTATCAGGCTCAAGACAAATAAATCCCTTCAAATAACTGTACATATCCATTTATTTCGAAATTTCCGGACTTCATCGTGCAAATTATTGTAGTTTTCGTTACTGCTATGTCCCCTATTCTGAGGGAGCAATACCCTTACTAAGGTATTTTTTGACGTTTATGCTTCATGAGTAACCGGTACGGTTGGCTGAGCCATTTTTAACCAAATAAGCGTGTCCGGCAAGCTTATTTCAGTATGCGGAGCCATTTGTAGCCAAATAAGCGTGTCCGGCAGTTACTACTCAGGTCCATAGCAAGAAATGAGCGAAGGAAGTGGCTTCGTTAATTGAAATAGCGCGGCATAGCCGCGTTAAATCGCCGTAAGAGGCTTCGTTGATGCAAATAGCGCGGTCTAGCTGCGTTAAATCGACGGAAGTGGCTTCGTTGATGGGAATAGCGCGGCCTGGCCGCGTTAAATCGCCGTAAGAGGCTTCGTTGATGCAAATAGCGCGGCCTAGCCGCGTTAAATCGACAGAAGTCCTTCGCAGCTTAAAATCTTTTGAACGAGCGCACTCGCTTCTACAGTTGCTCGATAGAGAAACCTAAGCAGTAACTGTCTGGCATGCTTATTCCAGTTGGTTGAGCCATTTCTAGCCAAATAAGCGTTCCCGGAAAGCTTACTTATGATAGATCAATTTATAAATGGAGCTCTTTGCTCAAACAATATGCACTGGAAGAGTCACAGGAGCCGCTGGACGTATTTAGCAACTAAGTTTTCCACCTATTGGATTGACGATCAAACCTTCAACGACTTCCTATTCAACCAACCCCGTGCGTTCTATCCCTTCCGTAAACCATCTCTGCGCGATCAGATAAACAATAAGCGGGGGGAAGATAATCAAGAACGCGCCGGCCATCTTGGGTCCCTCCGATATCGGATCCTGGCCTAACCCCGCGCTGAAGTTAATCGCCTTGTTGCCGAGCAGCTCCATCTGCATCGAGCTTAATCGCAAGGAGAGCGGAGTGAAATCCTTGCTCAAGAACAACGCCGCCTCGTAACTCATGTTCCAATACCATACGAAGGAGAACAAGAACACGACAAGACAAGCTCCGGCGGCCAGCGGCATCATGATCCGTAAGAACAATCGGAACACGGAAGCCCCGTCGATCTTCGCCGCCTCCTCCAGCGCCTTCGGCTGAGAGAGGAAAAATTGCCGGAAAATAATAATGAATAAAGCCCCCCGCAAGCCTTGCCCCAATAGAGCGGGAATAAGAAATACAAACGGCGTATTGATCCATCCGAGCTCGCTATAGATCATATAGAGCGGAACGATAGTCAGCTGCGGCGGGATAAGGAAGGCTACGAGAATAAGAAAGAAAAACAAGTTCTTCCCCGGAAACTTCAGCCGTGCCAGCGCATAACCGGTCAGAGCGCAGGTAAAAACCTGTAATAGGGATCCCAACAAGGCAATCGTCATCGTATCCACGAAACCCTCGGGATAATTGAGACCTCTCCATGCGTCCTTATAATTGTTAAGGTTCAGCTCCCGCGGGATCAGACCGACAACGGGATCGATCATATCGGCCACGCTTTTCAAGCTGGTAGAGATCATATAAAGAATAGGCTTCACATACAAAAAGGCAATAACCGTTAACAACGCAATAATGAACAGCTTGGCGATTAACCCGTCTTTAACGTTTTGCCCAAAGACCAGTCTCTTCAGCTTCTGCGTCTTACGATGCGCGAGCGTCTCCGTGATATCAAGCTTCGCTTGCTTATACGCCTCTTCCAATTTCATCGTACTTCTCCCCTTCCTCTAGTCGCGCGATAAGTCAGCCATAAGGTAATTCCCAGCAGCGTCAAAATGATAGCGAAATACAACCAAGCCATGGCACTGGCATATCCATAACCCGTTGTCGGCGAGAACATATTATTCCTGACGATTTCCATGACCGGATTAAAGGGGAACGTAAACAAGTCGACAATCGTATATACCGCATTCAGTCCTATGAAAGGCAGCATACCCGGGAAGGTGATCTTCCAGAAGCTTTCCCAGGGCGAGGCGCCATCTACCTTTACCGCTTCGTACACCGTCTTGGGGATCGTCTGGAACCCTGCGATGAAAATCAAGATTTGAACGCCGGAATACCAGAGGATGATCACCGCTTTGCTGAGGATCCCCAACAGCATCGTAGACGTGCTTTCGCTGAAATATTGACGAAGAATCAGATCCAGATTGTACTCCTCGACGAATGGAAGCTGACCTGCGCCCTGCACGAACAACTCCATTATGACCTGACCTGTCGCGAAGATAACCGGCAGGAAAAATAGCGCGCGCATCCATCCCCTTCCCGGAAACTTTTCATTCAACAGCAAGGAAACGAAGAAGGAAAAAATGAGAATAAGCGGGATAATCAACAGTACTTCCTGTAAATATGTGAGAAGAATGATCGGATAAGCATTGTTCTCAATTAGCATCCGCCGGAAATTGTCCAACCCGACCCAAGTGTATTTGAAGCCTTCGCTCGTAATGAACACTTGATTAAAGCTGTTCCACAGCGACCAGCCGACCGGAAAAGCAACGAACGCGATAAACCCGATGATCCATGGCAGCATGAACAGATAGCCGACTCCATATTCCTTCCAGCGAAACTGCAGGAGCTGTTTGCGTCGCGAGGTTTTCCCATTCATTCTTCCTTCCCTCCCTCGACGCTGAATTGCTTCGTATTGTAGTTCACGGTAACTTTCGTGCCATCCTCGTAAGAAGTGGCATAGATTCCTTCTGCAAGCTTCTCGTGATCCGCTATTTTCAAATGGTATACCGCGGCCAATTGATCGAATTTCTCGTAATCCTCGACGATGCGGTCTTCCCAGATGGCGTATTGACTGCTGTATACGTTTTGGAAATCCGTCCTCTTAAGCACCCTGCTCTCGGCGTAAGTCAGCTTGAAGGAAGGGACGGCGCCATATTCGATACCCTTAAGCATTTCATCCTCATAGACATCGCGCATATTGCCCGGAACCGTCGTATAGGCGACCGTACCGTGAACGGCAATCGGATAGACGGGGACCGTGTCGTCGATCATAATATCCCGGCTGGAGGAGTACGGCAGCCCTTCAATAAAATCGACATGCTTCAGCGCATACTGCTCCCCGCGCTTAACTCCCACTACATTTAATTGTTCACGAACATAATCAAGCAATGACTGATAGTAATATACGGTATCCCTTCGCGTGAGCGGGGCTTTCGAATGATAATCGCTGAAGGTCGTACTTCCCGGTCCGTCGTTATAATGAATGCCGTCTATCCCGATTTCCTTAAGGACATCGATCACCCGTTTCTGCTCGCGAACGGCTTTCACCGGATTGACGATAAAGCTGTCGCCCGGTCCCGACAAGACGGTGGAATCGATACTGCGAATGCCGTCGGTTTTCTTATAGAAGGAGCTGTAATCCGCTTCCTTCCATGCCATATAATCATCGAACAGCACCTTAATCCCCTGCTCGTGCATGCTGCGGACGAATTGCTTGGCTCCTTGGATGCCTCCGATCTTGGTGACAATCGGGAAACGCTCGTCCGTATACGTGTGACCGCTGTTCTGCCAGCCTTGATAGATCACATTCATATTCGCCACTCCGGCTTCCCGCAAGCCGTTCACGATACGCTCTGCCTCATTGAACGTTGTCGCCGCCTCGTAGCTATTGCTGCCGAATTGCGGCTTATTCCCCCCGCCGATAATCGAGAGCATAAGCGGAATATGGTCCGTCGCCGGTAATTGCCGGCCAAGCTGCCCGTTATCCTCCAAGTATTCGCGGTAAGCATGCGCCATCCCGACGTAATCCGCTTCATCTCCGGACAACAGGCGGAATTCCACTCGACGGTCCTCCCTGCTCCGTTCCTTCCGAATCGCTTTCACCGTCTCTTTAGTTAATCCGCTGACTTTGCGCCCGTATTCCTCCCGATAATTGAAACTGACGCTGACCGAATGATACTTCGAGGTATTGCCCGGGGTTGCAGCTTTAATCTTAGCTGTGTATGGCCCCTCCTTCACGATCGCAGCGAAAGCATGATCGCCGCGCTTCAGGCCGTATACGGGAAAGGCGATTTGTTCGCGCAGCACCGTAATCTCCTCATCGTAATTAAGCTGTGCAGGATCGTCTCCATAAATCGGAAACTCATAGCTGTTGCCGATTGCGGGCCTGACGCGATCATAATAGATTAAACCGCCGGGCCCATCAGGCACGAACAGATAGCCTATGTCGCTCTTAGCGGATACCGCGCCGAAATAGGGCAGCAGATGAATGGAATAGACCCAGTTGTCGCCCGATTCCTGTATGCCATTGCTCGGAATGATCACTTCCATTCCGCGGCTGGTAATCATGTACTGGATAACGAAAGAAAGCTGCTCCTTCTCGAACGTGTATCTCGCCTGAAGAATACCGGTATCGTCCATAAGCGAATAGTCAATGGTCAACCCCTTGGTCAACGTGTTCAGCATAGAGCGCCTGGTCTGTCCGGCTGCGACAACCTCTACGACAAACGGCGATTGCAAGTTTTCCAGCAAAGCCCCTTTTACGGTTTCGCTTGCCAGCTGCTCCTTCGACGGATTGCTCCGCCATCTATATCCGCTTTGCTTGTCAAACACGACAATTTGACTCGTCTTAGGTTCAAGCAGCAGGGTGTATCGCTCATTGTCCGCCACACGCGTGAAGCCATCTTCATCAGCGGCCCCCGCTTGCCATTCTGCTCCTTCCAGGATAGACGCGAACTGAGCGGTTGGATGGCTAATCCCCATCCCCTGCAACGATGGAAGCCTATCCCGTCTGCTGTATATTACCGCCGCTGCCGCAATGACGATAACTATCGCGAGAATCAGTATTAGCCGAACCTTGCTGCTTGCAGGCCATATTATTCTAAGCACGGAAGGTCACCTCCCGATAAATCTGAGTGATGAAATCATAGAAATTATAGGCCAGACCGGAAATAATCATAACGAACACCCAAATAACCCCGATCGTAAACATCGTAATGACCGCATTCTTGATCGCTTCGGTGAAATCGAAATTGTGAATGACTTGTGTCATGACGAAGAACAGAACAATAATCCAGATCCACATGCACCGATGGATCAGATCTATGACAATCCATTCCTCCAGCACGACGAAGTTGGTCAGAATCGTTGCCGGAATCGTGATGACAATGTAGGGAACGACCGCAAAGGTGCTTGCCTGCAGAACTTCCCTGAACCTGCCTTCGCCGCCCTTTACGGCGCTAACTAAATAATTCGCGATTACCCATGTCGCCCAAGGCACCACCTTGAGGGCTAGCGATAATGGAATATTATAAAATCCCAATTCGAACGGATATGCGATAAATCCCGAGGCGAAAATGGACCAAATATGGACGCCTATTGCCAATGTTAATAAGAAACAGATAACGACGTACGAAATATTGCGATCCTTCAAGCGGTAAAACCCATTATACGGATGTACCATTAAATACAACGCGTCTCTCAATTCACTCGCATACTGCTGCAGCTTGGCGGGCCAAGAGCGCTTGCGAACGAACGCCGCTGTCAGACGCGCTCCGAACAACAGTCCCCATATCCCGACGATTAGCCCAACAACCGCCAGCAAGAAATTCTGTTTTAACCATTCGTACCGGATATACCAGAAAGCATTTGAATAGCCTTCGGGGTCGTTCGACTGCTTGAAGTAATCCAGCGCCGTACGATAATCGCGATCATGCAGCGCAATCTTGCCCAAGCCGTTATAAGCGATGTTGAGCATACCGTTCTGACGAATAATTTCTTCCCAATAAGCGCGGCTCCGTTCATAATCGCCTTCGAAATACAAATGGGCAGCAGTCATATACGTATCTCCGAAGCTTGTTCGCTTGAAGACATGGATCAGATTAGACGCATTATCTACGACCCAGAGATCATTGTTGCTGTTAATGTCGATACTGATGCCATAATCGGTGATGCCCAGCTGGCGAGCGCTCTTCTCGGTCGAGCCGAAAAAGAACATAACCTCTCCCGTCGGATCGTAAACCGAGATACTAACGAAATTATCCCGATTAAGTCCATACATAAAGCCATTGCGATCAATCGCCGTGTCCACGAGATGAGGCTCCCTGAAGGCTTTATTACTGAAGGCATCGAATCCGCCCGCATTCAATTTCTTAATCTGCCCATCGCTAGCTAGCCCGGAGCTTGTCGTCAAGAGAAAACCGTCCTCTGAGAGAGATACATTTTGTATTGGATTCGGTTGCTTGCCAATTTCCTGAGCCATTTGCCGCTCGTTCAACAGTGACCGCTTCAATCGATCAAGCCAGGAAAGCTTCGCCTTGTTCGCTCCGAAGAAACCCGTAAACTTGCCGTCCGGGCTCATCCGCAGCAAGCCCAGGAACGTATCCTTCACTACGATATACATCACGCCGCGACGATCCGCGACCAGCTTGGTCGGAAGGAAGTGATAATCGGCCGTAAGCACTTTCGAATCGGGTTTCTTGAATTCGCGTTCGAATCGGCCTTCCCCCGAATAGCGGACGATCGATTGGCCGCCCGTATTCGCCACGTAGATCATTCCATCCGCCGAGACGAATACGCCCTCCGGCTGATTCAGCTTGCCCTGCCCTTCTTCCTGGCCTATGCTGCGCAAATATTCTCCATTTTCATCTAGCTCCACGATTCGATTGTTGCCCGTATCCGCAATATACACGTGATTATCGTCCGCGATGAATACGTCGCTTGGCGAAGATAGCGCCCTCTCCACGCTGTTGGCATCGATTACCCGATCCGGTACGTAAATCGGCTGCGTGGCTATCATTCCGGAATTAATATCCCTGTACCAGGTATAATACGGAAGCTGGGCCGAGGCGAACTGCGGGAAGAGCAAACCGAGCAAACACAAGATTGCAACGGCTTTAATAACCATGCCTTTCAGGCCGCTACTGAACATCTGCAATCCCCCTCTCTTTCCCCCCGTTCATTTCACACCCGAATGCAGCATCGTTTGGATCATTTTTCGTTGAAACAGCAGGAAAATAATTAAGTTCGGCAGGAACATCAGCAGCCCGATGGAAGAGCCAATGCTGATCTGCGCGACCCCCGGAATATTCAACGTCAAGGCTTCCACGTAATAGGCCAGCGTTTTCATAGATTCTTTGGTCATGTACAGCGTCGACGCCTCTACGTCCATGTACACCGTTTGAAAGGTAATAATGGCCGCCGTGGCAACTGCGGGCGAAGTTAACGGAATAATAATCCGTAAGAAAATATACATATCCGATGCACCGTCCAGCTTCGCCGCTTCAAGGAGGGGATTGGGAATCTGATCGATGAATTGTTTCATCAGGAACACCGCGACCGGCGAAGCCAGAAAAGGAAGGATGTGCGCCAAATACGAATTCTTAAGTCCCAGTCCGCTCACGATCAAATAACGGGGAATGGCTACCGTTTCCGGCGTAAACATCAGCGCGATCAAGATCGCTCCCATGATGAACGCTTTGAAGTGAAAGCGATGTTTGGACAAGACGTAACCCGCCATCGTGCTGACGATAATAACGGCAAACGTCGTCGTCAACGCAATTACGGCGCTATTGAACAAGTAACGGGTAAACGGCACGACGCCGGCGGAAGTATGCAGAAACAACTGCTCGAAATTGAACAGCGTCGGGTCCTTCACGAAAATTCTCGGCGGGAATAGGAAAAGCTCGTTCAGAGGCTTGAACGCATTGTTAATCAGAAAAATAATCGGCAGAAACATGAAGATTCCGATGCCCGTAAGGAACAGAATGAGATACAGTCGAGAGAAGGAGAATTGCTTGCGGATGGACAGAAGCATCTATTCATCCTCCTTCGTGCCGAACACCTTGTAGCTTAGCTTCATGATCGCATAGCTCAGCAAGAGCAGAACGACCGACAGCGCCGAAGCGTAACCCCATTCGTATCTCAGAAACGCGTAATCGTAAATATGGTTGTTGATGACATGTCCGGCATATTGCGGCGTAATCGTCATCCCAGTAAGCCCGCTTGATACGGAGCCCGCTTTGATAGCGCCGACGATAGCCATCACGGCACTGAACAGCATCTGCGGTTTCATGCTCGGTATCGTAATGTAGTACACTTCCTGCAAGTTATTCTTGATGCCGTCGATTCTTCCTGCTTCGTAGAGCTCGGTATTCACGGTTTGCAATCCTCCGAGCATCGCCAGAAATCCGACGCCCATGCTGGTCCACAGCGTGACGACAATCATGACCGTCATCAAATATCTCGGGTCCTGCAGCCACAATTGCGGAGTCTCGATCAACCCCAAGCTAAGCAAAATCTGATTCAAGTAACCAATGCTGTCCCCGCTGAAGGTTGCGGTCCACACCATCGTTAACGCCACTCCTGCAATCATCGAAGGAGCATACAAGGCGAGCGAGAAATAATCGCGAATGCTCCTCGGCAACTGATGAATCAACCAAGCGAATATAAAGGAAAGGATATATCCGCCAGGGCCTACAACAATGGCAAACTTCAATGTATTCGGGATCGTATATTTCATGAACACGACATCCTGCGTGAACATGTAGATAAAGTTGCTGACTCCAATGAAGCGCGGGAATTCAAAACCGTTGAAGGAGGTTAGACTGAGCAATACGGCAATGATGACCGGAATGATGATGAAACAGGTGAAGCTAAGCAAGAAAGGCGCCAGAAACAAATACGATAATCGATCCGACCAGCATTCTCGCATAAACCGCTGAAGTCTGGCTCCGTAGCCTCTGTTCGGCGCGGATGGCGGACTGACGACAAACTCTGTACGGCTCACGGGTTTCACGGCGTACTCCTTTCGTGAGGTTTGTCATAAGGAGCAATTCCAAGATCATCCTCGGACTTAAGCCCGAATTCCTCTTGCTTGCGCATCATTTCCCGCGATAAAGACATTTCCGATTGCTCCAAAGCTTCCCTGGCCGGCATTCGGCCAACGACGACGCTGTTCCAAGCGAATTCGATCTCTCTCGCCAAGTAATAATATCCCGGAACGTACGGCATATTTTTGACCCATCTATCCTGCTCGTTCAGAGCCTCCAGATCTTCCTCCGGCCAAGGTATCGTCTGCATGGCTTCCAGATTTGCCGTATTCCAGCGATAGGCGATGCCCGCGAACGACTCGATGTCGTTGCTGTACCGACTTTGAACGTCGGCTGAAGTCCACCATTGAATGAATTGCCAAGCTTCGTCCTTCCGCTTGCTCTTGTTCAGCATCATGATGGATGACGGCTCCTGCAGCCTGGCCATGGATTCGTTATGCGACCACCGCGCAACCGTTCCATCCGACTGCCTAACGCCGGGGAGCGGGAGCATTCTCCATTTCCCTTCAATCTCGGGCGCTCCGACCGTTAATTGAATGTACAGGTCAAAGTCGGCTATGCCGATCGGAATGTCGCCGTTCCGGAAATGATGGATAAAGGCTGGATTATCCTTAGGCAGATTGTATTTGCTATACCAGTTCGTCCATTGCTTGAAGGCCGCTATTCCCTCTTCCGAGGTGAGATTCGGCATCAGCCCGTTCGATTGATAGAACTCGCCACCATGCTGATAGAAAGGAATGTGGAAATTCTTCTTCGGGATATTAAACGTTAATCCGTTTTCTTGCAAGGTCGGCAATAGCGTGATTACATCGTCCCACGTATCCGGCGGTTCGAGATTCAACTCTTCGAAGATATCCGTACGATAGAACATCATATAGTAGTTTTGGGTTTCGGGCAGACCGTATATTTTATCGTAGTATCGATATGAACGCATAAGACCCGGATTAAACCGGTTAAACACATCCTCAAATCCTGGATAGTTGCTTAAGTCCTCAGCCGAACCGCGCATTGCAAAATCTACCGGCGTTTCGAGCGGCACTCCCAGCGCCACATCGGGTTGGTCGCCAGCCACATTGCCCAAGAGCAGCACGTTCGTATTCGGCATCAAATTGATGTTTACCTTGATGCCTGTCTTCGGCGTAAAGTCTTGCTGGACCATAAGCTCAAGCAAGTCAACATAATCCTTGCCCCGCTGCACCCAAACGGTAAGCGCGTTCTCGTCATTTGCATCATTCGTATCGTATTCTTGGAAAAACGATCTAAAGAAATTAACCGTGGAATAGCTCACCTTGCTCCAGGTGCTCGGCACCTTCAATCCGGTATCGGTCTCGGGGGTGCGAACGACCATATAATCCAGCTCGATCGACTGTGCCTCTATCGTCTGAATCCAGGTATTGATGCTCGTTCTCACCGTCGCGAACTGCGTCACGCGATTGGGAATATCGTTCATGCGGCTAAGCAGCCGTTGCAATCGATCCGCATTGACGCGAAGCGCCGTGACCGAATCGGTTTCCGCCTGATTCAGTCCGTTCAAGTAATCGCAAATCGTTAGTAGATCATCGACTATCGATTGCAGCTTCATCTCGAGCTCGGGGTCGTTTTTGCGAAGATCCCAAGTGCGGGCTTTATCGACATTCTGATCGCCATCGTACCCGTAGTTGCCGGTAATCGCGCGAATATCCCGTTCGATCGTCGTCAGTCGATCGTTGATATCGAGCAGCGACTGCGTAACCGGGCGGATGACGGAGGTATCAACGGCCATCTCCAAGAGATGTTTGCCCTCCGTGAGATAGAACAAATAGGGGTTTCCCTTCTCATCGGCGATGGATTGAATTTTAAAAGATTTATTAGGCGCGAAACGATAGCTTTGCATTTCCTGAAATGGAACCTTGCCATCGATCAGCACGGTTCGGTAGGCGCTCGATTTACCGTTAAATCCTTGATAATATTTCACGTCAATCGCGTAATAACCCGTCTTCGGAACGGAGATCTCCCACCCTAGCCTCTCTCCAGGCTTCGTCCAATTCGTCCCGCCGATCGCGTTATATACGATTTTCCCCTTCGGGTCGGGAGAGATATAAGGCTCGGATTTGCTCTGTAATTGAATGCTGACAGAAGATTTGTGCGCATAACGTTCCGCCTCAATGACTTCATACCAGGCCCGCCCGGTATTAACGCCGGACGATTGTCCGTTTGCGTATTCCGCAAAAGCAGGAACCCGCTCCGGAGATGCCAGCGTAATAGAATGAAGGGACATCGGCTCACGCTGGCCGACAAGCCGAATCGTATGGGTACCGGCAGTCAATGTCCAACGTAGCGGCTCCGGACTTAGCGAATAATTCGTCATCCGCTCGGCGCGCCAATCCAGTTGCTCTTCTTGCACCGGACGAATCTCGTTTCCTATCCCGTTGCGTTCATACGGATATACGCTGTCCTTCCAAAGCCGCTCGAAGCCGACCCGCTCCGCTTCTTCGAACGGGTACGCCCCGTCAAATTGAATCCCCCGAACGATCGAGGAGAAGCCCCCCTTAAGAGGCGCATAATCTATAACCATTTCATAGATTCCGTCTTCCGGCACCTCGATTTGCCATTCGATCCATCCTTTAGCATTGTTCCAAACGATGACGTCCGTTTCTCTCGCTGGATCCTGCCGGCTTTCAACCCGCGCTTCGGAATCGGCCTCGGTAAAGTCGGCTGCCATTACCGTAATCGCTTTACCGGCCGCGGGCTTAAAGACAGCATACTCTTCGCTCCGAACCCATTGCGTATACGACGGAGAATCGTTACCCGTCGAACGTATGCCGGACAGAACATTCTCGGCCGCAATCATGGGATAATCTTGTTCGACGTTCGGTCTCGCTCCTAACAAGAACGCGAGTACGACACCCACCAAGACGATTCCGAAAATCGCGATTATTGAACGGTTTCTCTTCCGCCCCACCGTCATCACTCCCCTAGGCACGTCAACGATAATCCGCTGTCGCGATCGAAGAAATGAGCTTTATCCATTCGAAGGGAAAACTTGAGCGAATCGCCAGGCTCGATCGGCGTATGCGCGTCCGCACGCGAGATTAAGCTATCATCGCCAAATCTCGCATACAGGTACGTATTCGAGCCAAGCGGTTCTCTCATATGGACAGTGGCGGATACGTGCCAATCCGGGTACCGCTCCAGCGCCCAAGCTTCGCATGACACGTATTCCGGACGAATGCCCAGCACGACATTGCGCCAACGGTTATCGACGGAATGAATAAGAGGGCTATAAGATTCCGGTAATTTCAGTTCCAAGCGCTTGCTCTTAAAATAATATTGATCGTCCATCGACACGATCATTCCATGAATAAAGTTCATCTGGGGCGTTCCGATAAATCCGGCAACGAACAAGTTGCGCGGCTCGTCGTACAATTGCTGGGGCGGAGCAACCTGCTGAATTTTGCCATCTCTCATGACGACAATTCGCGTCCCCATCGTCATAGCTTCCGTCTGGTCATGAGTAACATAGACCATCGTCGTCTGCAGCTCTTTGTGCAGCTTGCTTATTTCCATCCGAGTCTGAGTCCGCAGCTTGGCATCCAGGTTGGATAACGGTTCATCCATTAGAAATACTTGCGGTTCCCTTACTAGCGCACGCCCCAGTGCAACGCGCTGCTTCTGTCCTCCCGACAATTGATTCGGCTTCTTGGTCAGGAAATGGGAAATTTCCAGCATCTTCGCCGTCCGGTTCACGCGCAGTTCGATTTCGCTTTTGGCCACCTTATGCAATTGAAGGCCAAGCGCCATATTCTCGAATACCGTTAAATTTGGATAGAGCGCATAATTCTGGAACACCATCGCGATATCGCGATTTTTCGGGGATACGTAGTTCATCAGCTTGCCGTCTATGTAAATATCGCCTTCAGACACTTCTTCAAGACCGGCCAACATGCGCAAGGTCGTGGATTTACCGCACCCGGACGGCCCTACCATAATAAGAAACTCTCCGTCGGCTATTTCCAGGTGAAAATCGTTAACCGATGGTTCAGGCTCATCTTTGTAATATTTGTACACGTGGTTAAACGCTACGTTTCCCATAACTTTTTACCCCCATGAACCAGCTATTGTGAAAAGATTTCAAGTACATGAAATAATGATAACAAATTAATATAAACACGTAAACACATAAAATAACATCGATTTTGAACGAAAATTAGGAAATTACTATCATTAATATTCAAGACCGCATATCTCCGCCGGGTTTCCTCCCTTCAAAATATTGTCATCACAGATTTATATGTGAATAAAATTCCTTGACATGAAATTGTGCCGTGTTACAATTTAAGCATGACAGCCCTTTCATAACATTTGCTAAATAAAGTTGTCTTTATGCTTTATCTATCTTATTGGGGGAGTGTACGCCAATGAATGCAAGAAAATTAAGAACGAAGCGTTACTATCTGGTCTGTTTAATTGCTCTTCTCGCTTTATTGCCTGTACTGGCAGCTTGTTCGAGCAACAATTCCGGAGGCTCCGCATCATCGTCATCTTCAAGTCCGACGAAATCGACCCCCTCGGAATCCCCAAGCGATACGCCGGTCACCGCTCCGGAGCCGGTAACTTTAACCGTCCTGACCTGGTTCGTCGGGCCCAATCAAGCGTTGTTCGATAAGTTTCACGAGAAGTATCCCTGGATTACGATAGAAGCAAATACGAAAATCGATAAGGCTGTCGTCAACAATGTCATCGCCGGAGAGAAAGCCGACCTCGTCTTCCTTGACGCAGGCCTATCCCAATGGTTGTCAGGCGATTTGCTTGAAGATTTAGCCCCCTACATTCAGAAGGACGTCCGTATTCAAGGGACCTCGATGGCAGAAGGGTTCATTGAAGCGTTCCAAACCGGCGGCAAGCAATGGGTCGTACCCTACTCCGACATACCCATGTGGATCGTCGTCAATAAGGAAATGCTTCATAAGTACGGCATGGAGATGCCCGGCAACGATTGGACCTATGATGAATTGCTTGAGATGGCTAAGCAAGCAACGGATCCGGCTGCCAACGATTGGGGCATCAGCGGCTTAGTGGACGAATTCACGAGCATTCTGGCTATGGCCAACGGTAGCGCGGCGAATTACCGTTACATGAGTGAAGATAACAGTATTAGCTTGGTTAATACGCCTGCAGTGCTGGAAGATCTGAAATGGTCGCAAGAGCTCACGACCAAATGGCATGTGCGGCCAAGCGACATGGAGAGAGAGAAGCTTGGAATGCAAGGCGATTCCGTCGAAGTTTTCCTGCAAGGGAACTCCTTATTCACACTCGGCGCCGACTGGAACTTGGAGACGCTTAAGAACGCAACCTTCGAATGGGATGTGCTGCCGATGCCGGTAGGCAAAGCCCAGCAAGCGACTGTCCACCAGGCTGGTGCGATCGGCATTCCGAAAGCGTCCAAATACAAGGAAGAAGCATTCTTATATATCAGCTTCCTCTTCGATCTCGAAGCACAGAAAACGATGATCGAGAATGGAAGCGGCGCTTGGGTTCAAGACCAGATTTTGCACGAATACTATGCAGAGGTTCCGATGTGGCAAGGAAAAAATGTAGACGCCATTCGGATGAATTCCGAAATGTGTTGTTTCTCGCGCGACCCAAGCGTTGCCGATCTTGTCACATTGGTAGACAGCGTTAACGGACCGGTCGCCGGTATGATAACGAAGGGCGGTGACTTCAGCAGCCGGATCCCTGCGGTAGAGGCTTATAATTTGAAAGCGGCAGAAACTAGAAAAGCACTTGGCTGGTAAGCTGCGGGGAGGAACATGACTGTTGACTATGAATTTCAAATATGGAATGGATGAACTTCCATTCTCTCCCGCCACCCCGTCAGATTCGCATCTGTTCGTTTCCGGACAGGGCGGCACCGACCCCAACACCGGGGAGGTGACCGCTGACGATCTTGAAGGCCAGACCATCCTGACCCTTCAGAACATCGCACATATTTTAGCTGAATCAGGACTGACGCTGGATGATGTCGTAAAGGTAAACATCTATTTAAAAAACCGTACCGACTACGAGTTATTCAATCGCATTTATGCCCGCATTTTCCCGAGGCCCTATCCCGCACGCACTCTCATCTATTGCGATCTCAACTTTGACCTTCTCGTAGAGATCGATGTCGTTGCCAAGCTGCGCAAGCAGTAACAATGAGAAATTGTGTGATGCGCAATGTGTTAACCCTTTGCTTGCTTATCGTAGAAAAACAAACGCCCGCTGGTCATATCCCTTCGGGCGTTAAAGAGCCAGCTTTGCAATCTCTTGTTCGGTGAGTGCTTGTCGGAACACGGCCAAGCCCCCAATCTGCCCAGCGTAATAATTTCCAATCTCGCCAGATCGGTCTACCGCGCCAACGGTGAAATCCGCGCCGGATGCCCCTCCATCGAACAGGCCGCCTTTATACGGATAAGGATTAAATCCTTCCCTTGCATCCAGCTTGCCATTCAAATAGGAGCGAGCATATTCGCCGTCGTAGGTGAACGCAATGAACTGCCACTGATCAAGCGGCACGCGGGACTGTCCGATAGAGGCATCCATACAATAGATGTAGCCGGGTGTCGGACCGCCAATCGACGATACATGACCGCATACTTGCTCCGCGCTATCCCAGATCGCCAAATTCAAGAACAACCCGTACTGCCGCTTCTCATTCGTCTCATTCCATATTCCGGCAATAAATTCACAATGACTCTGCGACGTAGGGCTTCTCTTCACCCATGCTGCGACAGTCACTTCGGCATGATAACCGTAAATGTTCAATGACGACGCCTCTTCACGAGGGACTCTAAACCAATCGCCTTCCTGCAGAATGGCGCTATATGGGCCGAATATCCCGTCCTCTACCCGTTCAATGGTACCGGCCATCTCCTGCAGCTCGTAGGGATGGGGACCCTTGGCTACTCTTCGCTCACCTGCAGCCTCTTGAAAATCCCAGAATGCTGCAAGCGAAGGATGACCCTTAATGAATGAAGAATTGATTGTCATTTATCCTTATTGAGGCTCCTTTCCCCACGTTCCATTGAATGATACACGTTGATAAGCCAAGCTGCTGCACTGCGGCTAATGGCCTCCAAATACCGCTCCCCCCGCTCCTTTGTCGCCATATGCGGCGCATCGGTAAAGCCATCCGCGCCGGTCAGCTCCAGATGGCGGCCTATGAAAGTCCCGGGAGGGCCGGAATTTATCCATGCCCGCTCCGCATGCTCGGCCACGATGAGTTCCACAGCAACTAAATCTTCCCGCAAGGCCATAATCGCCGAAGTTTCGAATCCGCCCGCATGTCCCGGAACCATGCCGACTTCATCGGCATTCGCCATACGCAGCTCTTCTCTCGAGATACTCCAATAGGACGCCGAGGCCGTCCATATCGGATGTTTCACGGCAAGGTCATTGGCCGTCTGATGCATAATCGGCTCGTTGCCGCCATGTCCGTTCAGAAACACGATCTTGCGAAAGCCGCCCGACACCAGGCTTTCTCCAATATCCCGCAGCATATGCAAATAGGTAGCAGAAGAGAAAGACAATGTTCCCCCGAACTTCATGTGATGATCCGAGCAGCCGATAGGCAATAGCGGACAGAGCAGAACCGGTACGGCTTTCGACGCTTCCTCGACAGCATGGGTCGCCACGAATTCCCCGATCAGGCTGTCCGTATATACCGGCAGGTGGGGACCGTGCTGCTCGGTTGCAGCCAGCGCAACAACGACCATGCACCCTTCATCAGCCTTCTGCTTAAGTTGTTCTCTCGTATGCTCGTGAAATAGAAACGACTTCATCGCAACATCCCCGATCAAATTTAATGGAAACCTCCGTCAACCAGGTAGCGTGAGCCAGTGACATAAGATGAAGCATCGGACAACAGGAAAGCAGCGACCTCGTTAATCTCATCCGCGCTCCCGCTTCTACCCAGCCAGACGTTTTGTTTAATCGCAGCCTTCTGCTGCTCGGATTGGCGACCGATCGATTCCTTCGTATCGAAATCCCCAGGCACCAGCAAGTTGGCCCGAATGCCATATTCTGCGTAGTCGGCCGCCACTACGCGCGTCATATGATCTACTCCGGCCTTTGCCGCCCCATAGGCCAGACAGCCCTTAGAGACTACCTGCCCCAGTATGGAGGAGGTGTTAACGATGGAGCCTCCACCGGACCGAATGAGCAGAGGAATAGCATATTTATTTAATAAAAACGTACTCGTCAGCGTCCCCCGGATCGAGCTGTCCCACTCCTCCAGCGACATATCCACAATCGGCTTCCAGCCGCTCGTGTAGACATTGTGATAAGTACCATCCAGTCTGCCAAAACTGTGATCAACATCGGCAATGACTGCCTTGACCCCATTCTCATCGCACATGTCCGCCTGCCTGATCTTTAATCGAAGCTCTCCGTATCGCTCCTGCAGAAGACCGATTTCCGGATATTTGTCCACCGGTACGCTATCGCAGCCGTATATCGTTGCCCCGCGCTCCAGAAACATTTCAATTGCTGAGCGGCCGAGCGTACCTAAGCATCCCGTTATCAAAACAACCTTGTCCTGCAGCATGTTCATTAATATCACCTTCCTACAGAAGTTGAGGATCAAGCGGCTTAACCTCGACTACCCGACCGCCATTTCGAATCGATTCCGTTGCCGCAACTCCCGCTGCTACACTCATTCGTCCAGCAACGGGCGTAGCAAGCGGAGTTTTGCCGTCGACGATCATGCGAATGAAATCCTCGAATATGCCGGGGTCCGCGCCCGAATGCCCTCCCTCAGCATGTTTGATCTCGTATGTACGGTCGGCCAGCTCCCGGTAACTATTGGAACGCCTTGTTTTGACATAAACCTTATTATCGGGCTCCGAATTTTCGATTCTACCCTCTGTTCCTATAAACGTATAATTACGGTGGTAATCCGGCGTAAAATGACACTGCAAATAGGAGGCCTTAATGCCCCCTTCAAGCTCCATCATCATCATGTTGTTATCTTCGACGTCGACCTCCTGACGGAAAGCGCACTGCGTTCTCGTCTCAAACTGTGCCTCGGTGCATGCCTGCCGGTCCTCGCAGGTTGGACACTTCAAATCGTTCGGCTTGCTGCCGCCAAAGAAATCCAGACTTCCGAAGGCCGCTACCTTCTTCGTATATTGACCGGTAATCCAATGAATGATATCGATATCATGCGAGCCCTTCTGCAGGAGCAACGAGGTTGTATTACGAGAATTCGCATGCCAGTCGTGGTAGTAATAGTCGCCGCCATGACCGACAAAATGGCGCACCCATACCGCCTTAATCTCTCCGATTGCACCGGAATCGACAATTTCCTTCATCGTGCGGAACATATTCATATACCGCATATTAAATCCAACCATTAATTGTTTGCCCGACTCTTTATGAGCTTGTAAAATCCGATCGCACCCTTCAACAGTAATCGCTAAAGGCTTCTCGCAGAACACATGCTTGCCCGCTTGCAATGCCGCGATCGCATGTTCTTCATGACAATAATCAGGAGAGGTGACCGCGATTGCATCAATATCTTGACGTTCCAGCAGTTCTCTATAATCCGTTGTGATGAATGCTTTCGGATTAATATCCCTCTGGAAATCATGCAGATGCCTTTCATTAATGTCAGCGCCGCCGACGATCAGGGATGTTCCTGCCGGCTCGTGCCACAGCTCTGCAATGCGTCCTCTTCCAGAGACGCCAATCATGCCGATTCTGACCTGGCTCATGATTTCTCACCCTTTCCTAAGCTCTCCGCCATTGGCGGCGGGTAGCAGCGAATTTCGTAGATCGCGGCAGACGGGTCGCCATTCGTGGCATGAACGGCAACACGCAACCGATCGGTGATTACGGCTGTATCCAATGTAATGACACTCCTTCGCTGATAATTGCCAAGCAACGCCGCAAGCTGGGCCCAGTGCCCCTCTACATTAGCCTCAAGCGTAATATCCTTCGGACACTGCGGGTCCTTGTATAACGCAGGATATTGCATATATCCGCGAATCAAGTGACCGGGAAAAGTCAGTTCGATCACTCCAAGCTCGACCGGTTCCTCCCACGACAGCTCCAGCCACTGAGGCAGCCCTTCAGACGGATCGGACCGCCAGAGGTTCGTATACCGGTACGGACGCGCGACTCCGCTAAGCACATTGCCCGCTTCGTAACAGGCTTGAGGAGGCTCCACTCTCAGGCTCATCATCACTCCTTGGCCGAGCTTGCGCATTTTCCCGTCTCCGATCTCGTATGCGCTTACATGGCCTGGTTCGATCGTAGACGCCGAATGCCAGCTGACATTCGGGTTCGCGAGCAGGTCCAGCCGCACGTAAGATCCGCGATGCGCCTGTACATTCAGGTTTACGTTCCACTCCACCCAACGCTCCTGCCCGGCCGGTATAGATAGGACTGTTGCGGCCAACGGCTGACCGGGCTTGATCCGATAATCCCAAAGATGATCCACCGCGTAAACCCGAGCTTCAATGGACTGCACCGTATCGGTATCGTTACTGACACACACCGACAGCGAATCGATGCGATCCGCTCCGACAGCAATCCATTGCCCTCGCGTTTCGGTCAACGCATCTGCATGCGAATTCGAATTGTCCTGCCTCGGCGCAGGTCCGACCGGGGCAAGCGTCGCTTCGCTGCTCGCTCGAACTGATGCTTTTCGGGCTAAGTCATTGGAGTCCTCATTCCCCGCGTTAGGCAGAAAGCAGCCGTCGCGCAGCAACGTCTGCTGTACCTCGCGAATGTTCTTTTCCGGTACCTCGCGTACGTGAATACCGTCTCTTATTGCAATGGCCGCGGCTGTTCCCGCAGCCTGCCCCATAACCGCGGTTGTACCCATAACCCGCACAGTGCCAAGAGCCGCATGCGTGACACTGACATTGCGCCCTGCCATCATCAGATTATTCATGTCCTTGGCAATGAGAATCCGCAACGGGATGCCGAATGGCCCCACATAGCTTTTCGCCATATAGGTTTGTTCCTTGTGCTCTTCAACCGCAGACCTCTCGCTGTACTCCGCCAGCAGCCCTCCCGGCTCATGCAGATCGATAAACCACCCTCCAAAGGCGACCTCATCCGGAAACACCGTCCTCTGCAGAGGGTCATGCTCAGTCATCAAGTATTCACCGATAATCCTTCGACTCTCCCGTTTACCCGGTACTTGCCCAATCCAGTCCAGTGCATAGTTCTGTGCTTCTTCCCGCAGAATCGGATCGCGATTCTTGATATAATCCCATACCCCGAGTACATGCCGGGTTAATTCATGCCGCAATGTCTCGTTATCGTGAATCGTATGCCAGGGCTTAGACAATTCAATCCACCAGAAGCCGCTATACGGATTTACTCCCCTGCCCCGCTTCCAGAAAAAGTCGGGATCATCGTAACGAACCGCCCAATCCGGAGCGGTGAACGGCACCGGGTGACCGATGTTCTTGGCCTTGAAATGGATCGAGCTGCCCATCACCGCATCGCTGGCTTTCTCCGGAGCATGAGGTTCGCCGAATTCATCCCGGCCTTCCGTCCCGTATCGCCACTTGCAGCCTGCGAGCGCCGCGACGATTCCGTCTCCAGTGCAATCGATGAATGTTGTGCCGCTTAGACGAATCTCGGTCTCCGCATGGCCCACTCGCGCAATAACCGCCTCCACCGTCCGCTCGTCGCTCAGCACGACATCCGTAACGGTAGAATTCAATCGGAAGGTTAATCCTGGTGTCTTTACGGCCATATCATACATCACCATATCCCACACGCTGTTGATATAACCATTATCGAAAATCGGACTCTCGTGATTGAGCGCGCGCTCCTCGATAAGCAGCTCGGAAATAATCCCCGTCTCTCGCGCATAGGCATGAAAGCTGGCAGCTCCTTGCGGAGGCACGCGGATTTCCGACGAACTGTTGCCGCCGAACACGGGCCGATCCTGTACCAGACATACCTTCGCCCCGTGTCGCGCTCCCGCGACGGCAGCAGAGAACCCCGCTAGTCCTCCTCCGCAAACCACGATATCATACTGTTCATCCACGACGCGCATCCCGCTCGTGACGCGTTCCATTCCGCTCATTCCCGATCCCCCTTAAGGAAATAAGACGCCGCGATACCGAATCACGCAGCCGTATAACTCCGCCGATGCCACGTGCAGGCAATCGTCCTCATGCCCGTACGCCAGACGGGAGATATGATGGATATTACCGAATTCCGTAGCAAGGGCGTTAAGCTCGCGATTATCCTTAATCATGCGCGGCCTTCCCAGATCGATGAAGCCATGCTTGCGCGAGTAATGAAACACATGTCCCGCTTCCTTGTCCCCGCCATAAATTCCGAGCACTGCATCGTTGTTCGTTCGAATGAAATCACGCAGCTGCCCGTTGGAATAAAGCCTGCCATAAACGGTTCTGTTCTGCAGATCGGGTGTGAGACTGAATAACAGACCATCCATCGTTCCCGCCACGACGGTTCCATCCGACAGGACAGCACCGCCTGTAATCGTCGCCTTGAACATTCTGCCTCTAATCGAAGCCGCTCTCACCTTCAAAGTCTCGGAGCGTTCTTCTTTAATATAGTAGAGAATGATTTCGTCATTCAGATCGCTCAGCAGCAATCTGTCGTTATCAAGCTTGACCATATAGCCGTCACGGGGCTCGACTTGTAGCTGCTCGAGTCTTCGGAAGCTGCCCCCTTCGCAAACATAGACAGAGCCTTCGCCATCGCTTCCCAGCAGCCTCCCGTCATCAAGTGCAGCGTGAAGCTTGATCAATCCGTTCCCTTGCGGCAGAACCGCCTCTTCCTCCCAGCTCCCTCTAATAAGGTCGACTAGGAGAATGCGATGATCCGTCGTCAGCACGGCTGCTTTTTTTTCATCCATCGAAATGCAACTTACCGGAGCACCCCTGTCGTAGATGATTTTAATGCTGAGAGGACCGTTCTCGGAAAAATCGGATTCGGTTAAGATGACGTTTTGCTTGCCCCCAAGGGTATACGCTCTTCCATTAGAAGTACACAAATGGCTGACCGCAGTATCCTTCCAATCCATATACTGGTGCAAAGGCAACGTACTGACCTCCTGTGCCTCGATGTGCATGAAGGCTGCTCTGCCGACACCGTTGTAATCCGGTTCGACATATGGTCTAATGACCGCATTAGGTGCATCCGCTCCCGGCGGCTGCAGCTTGCCGACATTTACGGCCAGAATGTAGGGAGAAAATTCCCCGCATACGTCTACCATATGAAGCATCCCGTTATCGTCGAAGATCATTTCGCAAATATATTGGGAATCCTTCCCGCCCCATGTGATCAATCCTAGATTTTCCGGTTTGCCTCCGCGAAGAAGATCCCAGCGAACTAACCGGATCGGACAGTATTCGTCATGCGTCTTCAGACCGTAGTAGATGACGAAGTTCTCATCCGCCGCAAAGCCGCCGATGCCATACCCGTTAACCGATGGGATATAAGAGGGCAGAATCGAGCCATGGCGGGTAACCTCCAGCGTCTCTGGGTGCAGTTCGATAATCTCTCCATCCATATTGCCGACCAAGAGCAACGTATCCCGCGGAGTATGAAGCGCGAAAATGAATTGCCTGCGATGCTTCGTCCCGCTTGGAGGAAGATACCGAATTTTCAAATCCTCGATCTCGTCCTTCTCGGGATCGTATCTCCAGAAGCTTCCGGAATAAGAGCTGCCGTAAAACCGGCCTTTCGCATCCTTCACCAGCCGACATGAGGAGAACTCGGACACTTTACCGTAATCCTTCACTTCATTCGTCTCCAGATCGATTCTATAGAAGCGGCCTCTCATATACCCGAGAAAATAATAGTATCTGGGATCGTTACCGAGCATGCCGCCATAGATGCTTTCCCTGGGTACGGGAATACCCTTGACCTGTACCTCATTCGTGTCGGGATTTACGAGCATGAGGATCGAACCGGGGTATCCTTCCCACGGATGCTCGTAATGCTGTTCGAACATCCATTGCTTATGGCCCGGCCCCGGCGCCGTATTATGTGTCGCCATAATAAGCCGCCCGTCCGACATGAAGTCGATGCTCGTATGTATTTTGCTGGGAGGCATTTGCTCGCTATCGACGATCCATATCTTAGCAACGTCGAGAATCAGACGCAGATCTCCGGTTGTCGGGATATATTCATAGAGCAATGCCGTGAGCGGCTTCTCATTTTCCCCGCACACGCTGACATAGAACCGGCCATCGGGAGAACGCACGAAGTCCCAGACCGCGTTATGTCCCTCTTCATTAGGCAACTGAGTAAAGCGCGCATGATGCTCAGGGATGCCAGCCAGCAAATTCCGATTCAACGTATATTCCTCCCTCATGACGACTTTTGTTCGTCATTGATGATAGGTAATACCAAGCTTGGACGTATTCAGCTTCTTCCCGTGATGCAAGGAATCCATCGCGTAGCAGATCATCCCGGTTGTGAGCAGCGTTCGCTCGGACGGGAACGGTTCTTGGCCATCTATAATGAAAGCTTCAATCATTTGGGTCAATCGTTCAAAATGGGTAAACGGCCGATCCAAGTCACTGTTGCAAAGCGCCGCCGTCACTTGAAGATGATGATGGCGGAATGCGAAGCTCCACTGCTCAACCAGTCGTTTGAATTGAATGATGTAGGCCTTCGTTCCGTCTCGATATTCGATGACGAACAGAGCAGGGTCCGGCTCGACCTCCCTTGGATGTTCAGCGGGCAAATCCGGTATAACCTTCAACGCTTGCAGCAAAAGATCCTCCGGCCACTCCCTCCCGTCCATCGCAGCCCACGCCTCTCCATCGGTACCTCTAATCAATTGGATCGATCGAACGCCCGTTTCGCCGCCCTCTCTCCGTTCGGCTAGCGATTGCAGAACCTCCATCGCGTGGATCCCGTATCCTTCAAGCCCCCCCGAACTGATGACGACAATTTCTTGCAAGGTTTTCAGGTTGTGCATGTCAAACTTCGGAATGTAGTCGCAATGCGGAATTGAGGAGCCGCCCATGAAGGGAATACCTCTGGCTTTCATCTGGCCGTACATCCATAAAGCATCATCATAATCGTAGGCCATGTGCTTATCGGAGAAGATCGGAACCGTAAGTTCGAGTTCGTCTAGCGCAACAATCGTCTCCTCCAGGAAACGCCTGCGCGGATACATCATCTGCTCCTTCTCGTTAACCGGATAGTCCCCATGCTCGCCAATAATGATGACCCCATCGATCGGCTCTGTACAATGACTGGCCCGAATGGCCTCTCCAATCGTCAAGCAAATCGGTATCCCGCAACGCGCAGCCTCGTCCCTGCTCATATCATTCGCAGGCACCTGATCCGTATAGAGGGAAACGACCTCAATGCGCGGATGATAGTTTAGACCGCCAAGCAGCCGCCCAAGAATGACCTCGGCGTGGGAATTATATCGATATTCCGTTACGATTGCCGCGACCCTTTTCCTGATGGTTCCCAGAGGTCTGACGTCACTATCGTTCCTGATGGCTCTTTCCCTGGAGTCATGTTCGTTCCCGCTCCCGCTCACTTGCCACCCCTCCCGGCTACCGATTGGATTTACCAACTAGCTAATAAGTGAATTTTATCTTCGATCCCATATATAGTCAATATTTTTTCACAAATGTATAATTATTTTTCTCTTGTGATGTAATTCGCGCTGATGACGTCCTTTCACTTGATTGTTTTTCACGGATATGAATAATGATAGCCCGGAAGCGGTACATTGCCGCGAAACAAACCATCGCGGCGCCGGCCAGTATAAACACCCAACCGGCGCCAATCCATGCGGCGACTAAAGCGCCCAGCAACGGCGCCGTCAGCATCGAACCGGTTTGCAGGGAGTTCGCAAGCGCAGAGATCGGACCGATCGTACTCTCTGTAGATTCCGTTTGCAAAATGTATCCGAACGGTGTTGCGCTTTGAGCTCCGCTAAATCCTATCAATAGGCATAACGGCATCCATATCCAGAGCGCGTTCGGCAACCAGCCTGACGCTCCCAACCCGACAACGGCAATCAAGGCGCCGGCAACGATCCCCGCCGACGCCATACGCAGCAGCGGATGCTGCTGCCAGCCGCTCCAATGTCCCGCAGCCAATGCCCCCGTCACGCTCCCCGCACCAACTCCGCCGATTAACAGCCCGAATTGTCTTTCGTTCATACCCGCTTCTTTCGTGAGCATGACGAACAACCCGTCATATAAAAAAACCAAGTAAAGAATTACGGCCGCATATACGATTCCGGCTTTTAATAGCGGCCGATTAGCAATATGGGCCCACGCCTCGCGCAATCTTCGTTTCCCATTCAATTTCGTCGTATCTCTGTCCGTCCAATTCGGCAACCCGCTGAGAACCAATGCGGAGACAGCATATAGCAGCGCCCCAATGGCAAAAGGCGACCAATCACCCCACCAGCCGATGATGGCCCCTCCTGCCATCGGCCCGATGATTTTGGTCAAGTTTACCGACATTTGGCTTAGCGAAGTCGCCTGCGCCATGACTTCCGGTTCCACTAACCGTTTGACGGCGGTTTGTCTCACCGGATCGAAAACCGCGCTTACGCTCATCTTTAGAAATACTAGAAACAACAAAACCGGCAATGAAGGCGCCCCTATCATCCCAAGCAGAAGTATAGCTCGCAACCCATCGCATACGATCAGCACCTTTTTCCCCGACCAGCGCCCTGTTCGCCCGCTCATCAGCGGTCCGACGACGACCCAGGGCACGCCGATGCATACAGACAGCAATGCAACAGCCATTGAACCGTAACCCCAAGTGTATACGACTAGTACGCTCAATGCGATGAAATCGAGCCAGTTGGCAGAGTCCGACAGCGCCTGCCCGATAAACAGGCGGCGGAATCCCCGGATGCGCAACGGTGTCCAAATGGATTTTTGATTCAAGTTCATAATAAAAAACCTCTGATATTTTTCCTCCAATGTAACGAACCATTGTCAGAGAAATATCAGAGGCTTCCCAAGTTCGTTTGCAATTGCCGCTTGACCGAATCCTTTAGCTCGTCCAATCCAATTTGACGGGACAACAAGTTCCATTCTTTCACGTACCGTTCTCGAATATCGCTCCATGCATCACGTTCCGAGAAAACAAGCAGAGTATGAAGCCCGTTCATCCAATGCGGCAGAAATCGCGACTGCTTCAAGATGCCAAGGCCTTGTTCGATCCATTGCAGGCCTTGCTGCGAATTCATTCTGTATAACCCAATTCCTTTAAGAATAAAGTATTTTCCTTCTTCTCTCTGGTATGGATACCGTTCTAATTTCTCCTCCGCCAGCTTTAAGTCTTGGCTGAACTGTTCCCAATCTTGAACGTGCAGAGCATGCTCCAGCTTCAAATTTGCGACGTATGGAACAAGACCGTCCCAATCGTTCCGCTCGACTTCTGCCGCAAGGAAATCAAGTTTCTCCTTGGCATTCTCGTATTCGTCCCAATCCATTAGCAACGAAACGAGAATAATATTTTCCAACTCGTTATGCCATACAGGAGGAAGTATTTTACGGCGCAAAACCTCTTCCACATAGATGCGATTCTCTTGCGGGTTTATGTACTGATACAATAAGAGGAGAAAAAAGGCTCGATCGGCAAACGGTTCCCGTCCTTCCTCCACCAATGAGCGCACATCCCCCTCCATAAACCGGATCAATAATTGAAAGGGCGATTCGATCTCAATACCGAACATGTCTTTGTTACGGAACAATGTTAATAGCGCGTCTCCCCTTCCGTACCGTAGAAACGTGTTCATAATGCTGCGCATTTCTTCGGCAAATGAAGGAACATTGTGCAGCGGATTGTCTTTAGGGCTTGGAGGCTGTATGACAAGACGATACCCTGAGCTTCTGACGGTATCAATCCTCATCAAGGGATCCCACATCCCAAGTTTTCTCCGCACACGATACACATGATCGTCTACCGTTCGATCGGTCGGAAATTGCAATGGCCAAACCGCCTGCAGCAATTGATCGCGCGATAACGTTTGCCCGGCATGCCGGTGCATATACGCCAACAATTCGTACTCCTTCGGCAACAGAGCGACGGTTTCGCCATTCCATGTTACCGATAGCGTCCCTTTGTCAAATTCGATACGACTCATGGTCATGAAAGAACCCCCATTTCGCCCACATTTCTGTTGATGAAATAATGATTTAACGAAAAATAGATCGTATTTTTATCCCGCCGTTCATTAATTAAGCTAGCTTCTCTCAGTTTGCAGCGTGGATTGCGACCACCTATCCACTTGCATGAGGCACGCTATTAAGATGGGGACCTGACTTCCTGCCTCACTTCTTCAATAATCTTCCGCACCCCTTCCTCGATTTGATCCGGCCGCGCCCGAGAGATGCTAATCCGTAAAAACTTCTCCCGTTCCAAATAATCCGATAAATAAAATCGCTTGCCGGAGACGACAAAGATATTCTTTGCCGCAAGCCGCTCTACTAAGCGTTCAAGATGGACCGTCTGCGGCATCTTGAACTGAACGAACACACCGGAATGGACATCCGAAATTTTGAGTAAACCTACATCGTTATGCCGCCGCACCGCCTCGTTCAGAGCGTGAATCCGCGCAGCATATTGTCTGGATATTTTGCGTTTGTGCCGCTCGTACATGCCGTTTTTGATGTACACTTCGAGCGCCGCCTGTGACAACTGCGAGGTGTCTGCGTATCTTTTGTATTCGCAGAACGTCTCCATCAGCTTTTCCGGCAAAACGGCGACGCCGAGCCTGAGTCCCGGAAAAATGATTTTCGAGAAGCTTTTTAAATAAACAACGTGTGACGTACCGTTATAAGAGTAGATGGGATCGATGCCCGGTTCTTCACCTAAATCGGCCATGTAATCGTCCTCTACGACGTATACATCATATTTGCTCGCCAAACGGGCGATCGTTCTCCTGTCGTCCGCGCTGTACGAGGTGCCGAGTGGGCTGTGGTACCTAGACATGGTGTAGAAAAATTTGATTCCGCCATGTCTGAATTTCTCCTCCAATTCCCGTAAATCAATGCCCGCCGTCGAACGGGCGATTCCGCATACCGGAATGCCCTCCGCCTCAAGAAACCGCAAATACATATCATAGCTCGGCTGTTCGACCAGGATGACCGAATTCCCGTTCGGAAACGGCATTTTAGCCAATATTTCGAGCGCCCGATTGGCACCCGACGTTACGATGATCCTTTCCGCTTTGGCAAACACTTGATCTCCGGCCAAATGAGAAACGAGAGTATGACGAAGCGTTTCCAGTCCTTTCGAATCGCCGCAGGTGAACAGGTCGCATTTGTAAGTGTCTAAAGCTTTGTCCAAGCTGTGCTTGAAATCCAGATACGGAAACACGCTCGGATCCGGTGACGCAGAGGCAAAATCTATCGTCTTGCTCTCCATTAAGTTAGGCCGGTTCCCCGGCTTTTCCACCACGTAATAGCCGCTTTGAGCAATCGAGTAAATGGCGTGGCGTTTCTCCAATTCCGCATATGCCCGTGTAATCGTACTGACGCTGCAGTCGTAATGCTTCGCGGCATTTCGGACGGAAGGCAGCTTTTGACCCGAAACGTATTGCCCTTCATTGATTTTTTGCTCTATATCAGCGAGAATGTCCAAATATTTTTTCATTCCGCTCCCCTCGCCTTCTATAGCTCATTATATTATACTCGTACAACTGTTACGATACACTTTGGAAAAAACGCTATTGTTCCAAGCCTCAGATTGGCATAACATGTCAAGTAACGGATTCAAGTTCGCGAACACGATCCCCAAAAGGACAGAATTTCGATTATTTACGAACATACAAATGAAACATTCAAAGGAGTCGATCGAGAATGTCATCCGCTGTTCAAACCGATTTTCTCACGATATTCCGTGAACGTCGTTCCGTCAGATATTTTGATGCATCGTACAAACTTAGTGAACAAGAAATCAAGGAGATTTTGGAAATCGCTGGCGGCGCTCCTTCGTCATGGAATCTTCAACATTGGAAGTTCGTCGCCTTTACCGAGGCGGCAGCCAAGAAAAAGCTGCTTCCTATCGCGAGTGGCCAAAAACAAGTCGTCGACGCTTCCGTTACCGTCGCCATACTCGGGGACTTGGAGGCCAATCGGAATGCCGAACCCGTGTACGGGCCCGTCATCCGGGCCGGACTTGAAGATGCTTACGCAGGCTATACTTCCCATCAAGTCCTGTTTACTCAAATCGAAGAGGCTTATGCGGTAAGCGAATCTTCCTCCTATCGACGCGACGAAGCGATTCGTAACGCATCGCTGGCCGCTATGCAACTTATACTCGCCACGAAAGCGAAAGGTCTCGACTCGGGCCCGATGGTCGGCTTCGACGCCGACGCCTTCGTCAAAGCGTTCAATGTCCCGCCGCGTTATGTTCCGGTCCTGCTCGTAGCCATTGGCAAGGCGGCTAAACCTGCCCGGCCTACCTCCCGCTTCCCAGTAGAGCAGACGATCATCTGGAACGGGTTTGAGCCCGATGCCACAATTCTTTGAAGTCTCGTGTCTCTGCACATTGCGCGGATAATCTAAAACGCACATTATATAATGATGTAGCCGAGAAGCGCGATGACGCTTTTGCCATATAAAGCCTCATTGGACTCTTCTGATCGAGAACAAGCTCCGTTCGCGCGCAAATAACGCAGCCTTATCTGGCTGCGTTATATTTTTGCGACAACTAGAACCTGAATGTTCGAGGATATCCCCGCCCAGCCACAAGGCCAAGCGGGGATTTCTTTTGCTAATGTGTAAATTACATTTCGTACTCCTTGGCTTTCTTCACAACTTCTTCCCATGCTTGCTCCGGAGTAATATGATCGAACATCAGTTTTTCCGCAATAATACCGTAGTCCTTGCCTCCGAAGTTGGACCACCCTTGCGGATGGGTCTTGAACGGTTGAGCTATTGGTGCCGTATTATTAATCAGATCAATTCCCATGATATCCGCAGGACTCAGCTTTGGTTTCATATAGTCAAGAACTATCTTGGAAACGGGTACCCCTCTACTCGTGGTCAGAATATCTGCCGCACCCTGGTCATTGATAAACCAATCGATGAACTTCTGTGCTTCTTCCTGATATTTAGAGCTTGACGCCACGCTCCAGAACATAGAAGGCTTCAGCCAGCCTGCTCCCTGTTCCCCTCTTGGCATCGTCACCATGTCCATTGCACCTGGTTTTAATGCATCAAGCGCTACAGTCTGAGCTGCATGCAAGCGACGGATTACGACTTTTCCTGTCGCCATAAGATCCAGATTCGGATCCAGTTCTTTATCCGTTACGGATAACGTTGCCGGAGGAACGACACCTTCTTCTCTCAACTTGAGGAATATATTTTGCCATTCCAGCCAAGTTTCCTTATCTATATTGAATTTGCCATCGTCCGTTACATAGAAGCCCTTGCCTTTGGACATTTGGTACAGGCTGTAAACATCATAAGACTTTGCTTCATCCAGCAAGGCGTATTGACCATCGCCCAACTTAGCTTTCACATCTCTGCCGAATTGGAAATATTGTTCCCACGTCCAGCCATTCTGAGGGACGGCAAGCCCCAATTTCTCAATGGCTTCCTTATTGTAAGCCAAACCATATGCGTTATTGCCAAGCGCTACTGCGTACAGCTTGTCTTGTACCTTACCGGAGCCCAGCAGCGCTTCATCCATATCGGCTACGTTCACCGTTGTTAACTCGGCAAGCTGGTTTCTTGTTGCATAATCCGTCAGATAAGCTGCGTCCATTTGAATGATGTCTGGCGCATTATTGGCAGCTGCTTGCGTAGATAATTTATCCCAGTAGCCCTCCCAACCCGAAAACTCAGGTTCAAATGTTACATGCGGGTTAAGCTTCGTATACTCATCCAATGCTTTTAATGTTACATCGTGTCTCGTTTGCGAGCCCCACCACACAATACGAAGCTTGACTGGCTCCACTTTCTTATCCTCTTTCGGCTGGTCCGTGTTCTTGTTTGCAGTGTTGTCAGCCGTGTTTTTTTCTGAATTAACGCCACTCGTATCATTGTTGCCGGAGCCGCATGCTGCAAGAGACAGCGCCATGACTAAAATCAATGCGATCATTGCGAAATTCCTTATTTTGCTTACATTCATACCCTATACCCCTTTTCGTTAGTTAATCGCTTTCATTAATATCGTACATGGCATAGGGATATTTCGGTACGCGAGAGATGCACAATCTATTTTAATTTCTACCGAAGTTTTCGCAGTTCTCACTATTACGTCATGACTTTATCAATTCAGATGGGTTCACGCCAATAATCTTTTTAAAGAGCGTGCTGAAATAGGGTACATTCTTATAGCCAACCATTTCGGCAACCTCATAAATCAAATGCTTTCCTTCCAGGATAAGTGTCTTTGCCTTCTCCATACGAACCTTGGTGACATAGTTGTTAAAGGTCTCTCCGGTGGCTTTGCGAAAAATGTGACTCAAGTAGTTTCTTGAGATATATACCTTCTCCGACAGATCAGATATCGTAATGTCTTGCGCATAGTTTTCGTGAATGAACTCCAGCATAAACTCCATGGCCTGCTTATGCTTAACGTTGTCCTTCATGCTTCCGCTGGAGCATATCCATTCCATTTTCTTTTGCAGCCACTGCTTCAGTTGATCCTTGTTTACAATCGAGCCGTATTCCCGACGCCACTCCGATATATCCGCTTTATCTTCCATCACAATTCCGGTTTCAAATAAAGCATATTTACAAATCGTGCATACCTCAGCTGCAATCTGCTGCAAATAGGTAGGTTTTGTAAACTCCGTTTCCGCGAGCTCTATGATAAACCCGCTGACCAGTTCCTGCGCTCGCCTCAATTGAGATTGGCGAACCGCTTCGGCCAGTTCTTGATAGAATGTAACCGTTCGAAGCATGGCTTTATTCGAGAGCTGTCCCTGCTTATCTTCCGCGTTAAATCGATATATTTCTGTATCAGGGGATACCGGACAACTTTTTGCTGATAACGCTGCAAAGGCCTCCTCCGTAGAGAGACGAATATCTGTCCAATCCTGCTTGAGTTGACCAAGGCCAATATGAATCTGAATCTGAAGATATTGATACACATATTGAATCATCTGTTTGCCGATCTTTCGCACTTCCTCCAGAAGCTGTCTTTCGGTTTCATCCGTGGGCAAATGGAGCAGAATGGCCACATGGTTACTGTGCAACTGAATGTAAGATGAATCCGTCCACTGGTCTTGTAAAATTTCCTCAATAATATTCATGACAGCGAACCGGAACAAATTCCAGTCACTAATGCTTGACACACGTTCCGTGCGAACCATTTCAATGCCCATGACCATATGGCTCTTTGATGTAAATTGCGGGTGCCGAAGCACGTAAGCCTCTATCTCACCTGTTGTTTTGGTTCCTGTTACGAGAGATTTCAACCATTCCTTCTCAACAAAGGGTTCATATAGCTCCAGCTTCTTGCGTAAATCCTCCTGTTCAAAGTCTTTGACTAGCTTTTCCTCCAGCTGGTTAATCGCTCCGTTCAGGACGGCTTCTAACGTCTTGACAGTAACCGGCTTGGACAAATAATCATCAACCCCGAGCCGCAGCGCTTTAATGGCGTATTCAAAGTCAGCATAACCGCTCAGAATGATAATTTTCCCCTTGTACCCGCGAGAACGCAGCTCGCCGATCATATCCAGACCGTTCATCACTGGCATATAGACGTCTGTGATGATGATGTCGGGGTTTGACTGTTCCACCAAACGTAAACCTTCTTTACCGTCCTTTGCTTCACCGACACACGCAGCTTCAAGTTGCTCCCATGGGATGGCTTTTCTCATGCTCTGAAGCACTTGACGGTCATCATCAATCAGAACAATATTCCACATGTTACGCGCTCCTCTCCTCCAATTGCGCTTTGTCCGTGATCAGCTGCATCCGAATGGTCACCTCCGTACCCCCTGTTGACAATGTACGTATAGAAATGCCATAAGAATCTCCATAGTATATCTCGATTCGTTCAACCACGTTGCGGATTCCGTAACCTCCCGTTTTACGATTCGGCTTGTCTGCCCAATCCGGTGGAATACCCACCCCATTGTCATTAATTTGGAAAATGATATCATTACCGTCATGTTTGCCTTTCATAACGATCTTCCCCGACGTTCTTCCGTGGAAACCATGAACGACCGCATTTTCAACAAAAGGCTGGAAAATCAACTTCGGTACATACTTATCCAGCAATGTTTCTTCGATCTCAATTTCATATTCCAGCCCTTCGCCCCAACGAATTTGCTGGATTTTCAAATAACACGTCATATGCTCAATCTCATCTTGTATCGTGATGAATTTTTCACCGTTTGACAACCCGATGCGAAACATCTTGCCCATAAGCTCCAACACGTCACTCATTTTTTCCTGACCAACCTCAATCGCCATCCAATTGACCTGGTCGAGCGTATTATAGAGGAAATGCGGATTGATCATCGCCTGCAGAGCGGCGATTTCCGCTTCCTTCTTCCTCCGGAATTCCTGCTTCAACGAGTCATACAAAACATTGACACGTTCCGTCAGCTTCCGAAAGCCGTTAAACATGGAGCCGAATTCATTCCGATAATCAGTCGGAAGTTTCACTACCTCTTGCTTTATAGTAAAATGACTCATTGCAGACAACAGAAGTCCTACCGGTTTCGTAAACTGGCGAGCAACAAAGAGAGCAAAGAATACAATCATCAATGCCCCAATCACACCGATCACGAGAAGTACAACAGCTACTCGTATACTCCCCGCTGTAATTTGTCGCCATGGTGTCATTTCTACCAAAAGCCAATCTGAATTATAAAAGTGACTCCAGCTCATCAAGTATTTATTTGATTTCTCAGACGAGCTCTCTACATTCACCTGCATATACCCTGATGAGCTGGTTATTTTTGATAAATACTCGTCCATGGGGGTATCTCTTGTAAACTCTCCCACACCGGCAACCCAGCGGTTGCCGGAATCGAGCAGAACGCGCGTTACATTGTCGGGATCGGTTCTGCCCTTCAGTATATCCTGAACCGCGGAGGCCTTGACATGAATGACGAGACTGCCTTGATACTGCCCCGCATGAGAATATATTTTTCGCGCAAAGCTGATCAGTTTGACCTGTTTATCTTGGACGCTCACGATATGCTGTCCGATCCACGCACTGTCCGTTTCTCTAATCATAGGAAACCATGGTTGTTCCAATAATTCCTGATGATCCCTTAAGGATGCGAAGCCTTCCAAACTATATGCCTCGTCTAGATTCGGAATATATAAATCTATGGAATGAAGCGACGGCGAGCTGTAGGTTAACTGAGCAAGATATTCTATCATTGTGTCTTTCTTTAGAAATCGTTCATACTCTGTCATTCCTGGAAGCGTTAATCCCCCAATTTCCAGACTTCTGCTGATGGTTAGGGAGCTTTGCTCAATGTTCTCAAACAAGATATTCAACTGTTTGTTAAGTTCTTCTAATAAAGCTCGTTGATATCGGGAGGTATTGCTCACAAGCTCACGGGACGAATATTGATAACTCGTGTACGAGATAACGAGGACGAGGAGCAAGATAAAACCTGAGGACAACGAAAACAACAAATAGTCAATGCGGTATTTCTTGAACGGATTTACCATAGAACGCCCTCTCCTCACTTATCCACTTTGTAGTAGCTTGGCCCAGTGCCAGTGAGATAAAAAGAAGCTGCGTCACCGCAGCTCCACCCCATTTCAGTTTATCCCTTGATTCCCGTCGAAGCAATCCCTTCTACAAAGTGTTTCTGAGCCAGAAGGAAGATGATCACAGCGGGAAAGATTGACACTAACGACATCGCCAGAAGCTGGCCCCACTGTGAGGCTTCCTGAGAATCAATGAACAGTCGCAGTGCCAGTTGAACCGTATATTTATCCACCGAATTAATGTAGATCAAATGTCCAAAGAAGTCATCCCAATTCCATAAGAAGCAATAAATCATGACTGTAACCAAAGCCGGCTTTGTAAGCGGCATAACAATACGCCAGTAAATGCCGAACCAGCTGCAGCCGTCGATCTTGGCCGCTTCATCGAGCTCTCTGGGGATTCCTCGAATAAATTGAACCAACAGGAAGATAAAGAAGGAACCGCCGGTACCACCCGCCAAGGAATGGGGGGCGATAAACGGCAGGTAGGTATTCACCCATCCAAAGCTGTGGAACATCGAATACTGTGGGATAAGCGTAACCTGTCCGGGCAACATCAAGGTAATGAGCACAAGAGAAAACCAGAAATTACGAAGCGGAAAATCAAGTCTAGCGAACCCGAATGCAACCAGACTACAAGAAATGACCGTAGTGAACAGGACACCTATAATCAGTTCAAAGGAATTGATATAGAAATGAGTAAAGCTATAGCTTGGAACAGCATTCCAGCCATCTATATAGTTGCTCCACATGGGTGTGCTCGGAAAAATATTGGGTGAGACCATTTCTTCATTTTTCTTGAGTGAAGCCCCCAGCCACCAGACTACCGGGTAAATCATGACCAAGCTGAACGCCACCATGATCGCATGAATCCCATATTTATTCTTCGATGCTCGTCTCATGCTTTCCCCTTCCTTTCATTCTCGTAGAACACCCAGTACCTGGAGGATATAAAGATAAGAGCTGTTGCGATTCCAATGATAATTAGCAGAATCCAAGCGAGCGCAGAGGCATATCCCATTTGCAAGCGCCCGAATGCCCGATCATACAAATACAACGCGTACATGTATGTTGAATTGATCGGCCCGCCCTTGGTTATGATAAACGCCTGCGTAAACATCTGGAAGGAGCCGATCGTTTGCAGCACCAGATTAAACAAGATAATCGGGGAAAGACAAGGCAGGGTAATGCTGAAAAATTGTCTGACTTTCGATGCGCCATCCACGGAAGAGGCTTCATAATAATCTCTAGGTATTTGCTTTAGACCCGTCAGGAAGATGACCATGGACGAACCGAACTGCCAGACAACAAGCACGACAAGTGTGCTTAATGCGGTCCGCGGATCATTCACCCAGCTGTAACCTTCAATGCCGAATACCTTCAGGATTTGGTTGATGAAACCGTCGCCGGAAAAGATATTCTTCCAGAGAATCGCGACAGCAATGCTCGTACCAATCAGGGAAGGAAAATAAATCAAGAGACGGTACGCACTGATTCCCTTAACATTCTTGTTCAGCAGCATGGCTACAAACAAAGCAAAAATCAGCTTTAGCGGAACCGAGAATACGACGAATAATATGGTCACCCTAAGCGACGTTACGAAGGTGTCGTCATTGTTCAAAATGATATTGTAATTTTTCCACCCGACCCACTGCGGTGCTTCCAATAAGGAAAAGTTCGTAAACGCATAGTACAATGACATGATCATCGGGTAAAAGGTCAGTACCAGAAAACCGAATAGCCATGGAGAAATAAATAAATAACCCGCGATCGGCGATTCCCAGCGCCCCTTCAGCCTTAAGGATAAGATCTTCCGCTGCGGCTGCTTTGCGGTATTTAACATGCTCATGCCATACCCCTGCTTTCTTGACGATTTGTATACTTTGATTATAGGAGTAACAGGCAAGGGGCAGAAATAAGAAGGATGAACAATCTCTTTCAATATTGCACTGAGTATCAAGAATGTACCCCGGGTTTTATACTCCACAGATAACAGATGATTAATTCCATGGTTTCATCGGTCGATTATCTGAAATTAGTCTCTTTCTAGCTTCTTCTAACACATCAGCCAAAGCGCTGGTGATAGCTATTGCCACCTGGAAAGTAATAATCGGAACTGCCTTTAGTCAGGCAGCTTCCATCTCTTTTAAGAACGGCGTTCAGGAATAACTTATCCTGTTCGCCGTCGTCTTCATTTATATCTGGCAATGGAGCGTTCCTTTCCTTCTTATCGGAGCGTTCCACTTCGACGATCTCGCCGGTTAGGAGGTTCTCCCAATTATCTTTCGCCTCCCAGCCTCTTAGCGTTCCGTCTCCTACACCAATCTGCGCGGCGAGGTTAACTTAGGCTAATCTTTCCCTCGGATGCTTTGTATATCTCTAACGTTTCATCTCTCTAAGGATCTCTTTGACGCCCCATTGACTTTCACCGCCACTATGTTGATTTGTTAGTCCGAAATGGAATAGAGTACTGAGATTTAGAATATGTTTTAATAATGGCTCGAAAAGGGGAGGTGAGCCGATATGTCATTAAAATTTACAATCATCATTATTTTCGGGAAGAAACGTCGTTAGTAAAGTAGTAAAGTCAAACATTAAATTCTCTTTGCAAGTGAAGGGCTTCGGCTCTTCACTCCAAAGTTGTAAATAAATAATACAAAACCACTGATTAAAATCGGTGGTTTTTGATTTAGGTAAAATTTTCCTGACCTATAATAAAAAGCACCATCAAGGTGCCTTATCCATCATAAATCTCTAATATGATCCCTAAATGTCTGAAGCTATATAAACAGCTCCCCATGCCCCTCCAACAATACACTAAGTATCCTGAACAATTCTCTACCTATTCCCTTTGGCATTCGGGAAAGTATAATTAAACAAATGGTTCCGATCACTAAGGCCACAATACCCATAACAATTAGTGGGCCTGCTTTATCCCATAGTCCATCTAACATATATTCACTCCCTCTCATTTTGTAGTCCAACAAGATGAAGTACTTTACCTGTGTACTTTATTAATACCTGATATAAAATCACTGATGTTTTTTTAGAAGTTTATCTATAGTTAGGTATTTATCGTCCATGACCTTTCTCTTTGCTATCTTGTCGTTTAAGACTTCACCAAAAACATAGTTTTGCATATTAAAACATATATCTAGTAAACATCCTATGAAATCTGTTAATCTATCATCTGCATCATTAAACTTTTCATATAGGTTTTTTACGGTTTCAGGGTTCAGATGTTGACTGTCAGATAATGTGTATAGACTAGCGTAGTAGTCGGTGTGCAGCCATGATATCATGTTGGAAATTTCCATATGCTCGCTTTGTAATGCATGCCGTTGATTAACAAGGGGTTTTAATATTAATTCGTGCATTTCCCAAGACCTAATAAATTCCAAAAATCCGTTCTCTGCGGCTATTTTATAGTTTTTAAATGTTGATGATTTATACTCATCTATAAACATATTTATTTTTGATTTATACCAAATTTCTTTGATTAACTCATTATCAGCGTGTAATGCATCTAAATTATTCTTAAAAACAACTATGAACGACCCTAGTTGAGAATACGCAGATATTAGATTTCCCAATGAACTCTTTACACTGCTGTAAGCGTCCAATTTAATGATTATCCTTTTTTCTTCCTTGATATGTTTTCTTCCTGAATAAAAAATATAAATCCAACCTATTGCTGTAACTATTGAGGGAACGAGGATACTATAAAGCCATTGAATCTTAGGATCTATCTGTTGAAAAAAAGATATCATATCAATACTCCTTCATGGAAATAAAAATTAGTCGACACAATATGATATTCGACGCACTGAAGGCACATCCTTTCATTCTGCCGAATTATGAAGTAGGAGGTGTGCTATGCCTATAAAATATCCTTTAAAAGATGAACCAGTTAAGACAATGTTCTTGTTCGAAAAGAATGGTAAAGTGTATGGCCATGTCATCAAAGACCGAACAGATAAAGCTCCGGCAAAAATGATCTTTGAAACAACAAAATATAATTCAATCGACGAGTTAAAAGCCGATTATCCGGAGTCTACCGACTAATGTACAAATCCGGATTCATACTCGATAATTTCGAAAAGATAGCTGCAGCTATTCACAACGAATCATATGTTAAGGTGTGGTTGAATGGAGAACTTATTGATTACGGCGGTGTCCTTATTTCACAGACTGAACAATTCCGTCCGCTTTGTTGATGGGACTCATTTTCTTAAAGGGAATCATGAATTTCGTATAAGGTAAACCGACTCTTGCTTGCTCGGTCGGCTAGCGCTCTCGATCCATACCTTATATCGCCCGAGATCAGCGCCCACATAAGGAGGTATCCCACGCTCTGAACATTGCCCCGTCCAGGAGGTTAAATGATGAGGGATATCTTGGGGAGGTATGGAGTATTCGAAGTTGAGGGTTAAACAGTATTTAATATCCCGGTCTCCGCCGCACCATTAATGGGATATTGCCCCTATAACGAAAAGAACCGCATTTCTGCGGTCCTCTCGTCACACCTGATATTTTATTCATAGTCGCACATACTCGACCGTCTCACCCCGGCCTATTATTCTCGCTTGTCGGCTCTCGCCTACCTGGATATGCACTCGCTTGTTAATGTTTTGAAGCGCGACCGAGGGCTCGAACCTCAGATTTGGTTTCCACCCGGGAGTAGCCGAAGCTGGAGCCCAGGAACTTGTTGACCCGTGTTTGCCATTAACAACTACCGCACAAGATAGAAAGCAGTAATTTATATTATGACGGTTACCGATAATCCGCCGCGCCCCATGCAGGGGCTTCGTTCGCCTAGGGGATTATATTGCCCCGTCGTTGGCTTTCATCGAATTGTTCCATCGCGACATAACTCTGCACACAATAAGGGATAAGGGTAAGTTAGGCTGACCATTTGCCCCACGTTGTTACAACTAAATCATAATCTTTCTTTACTTCGTACCTACTGCGGATTTTCGCCAACTCTTGTGATTCGATATGCTGACCAGCCGATATATATAAACAGAAATAAAAGTGCACTGAAAAAGAATCCAAGTACCGTCCATTTCGTCAAAATATCATCGAATCGGGTGATATCATACGGTAAAAGTGTACACGGCCAGACTATGCTAACAATACATGCATACATAATCACGAGAAGCCCTAACCAAAGTCCGTCAGGCTTGCCGTATGTACTTAAGGTCGACATTTGTACCTCAATCTGTTTAGTTAAAAGTGAAATCTCTCCATTTAGTCGATCACGCTCTGAGCGTTGTTCTCTATAAGTCATGAGTCCATAGTCAGGAACAGAAATTGTTTTCATCAAAGAACTAATTTTTCTCGTCCCAAGAGGACCTTGTGATTCTAGATCATCAAAAATATCAAAAATTGTTTCGTAATAGAATAGCTTATCAGGATAAGTTAGATTTTGCTCTTTACAAAATCGTTCAAACTCATCTGGATGTACGTATTCTTCACGCGTCACAATCTTATAAAAGTCCTCTCCTACTTCTATAAACTCCTTTATGAAAGGTCTAAGTTCATCGGCCGATCGGTATGGTGATTTGTGGATATTGACCAATTCCTCAAACGGGATACCTTCTAAAAAGATGGCCTTGCCGTGTTGTCCAATAAAATCCTGTGCATCATCTCGCAAGAGGAACGCTGAGATTTCTATTGATTTTTCCTTTAAGACTTCAGATTGCTTTATCGACTCTTTCAATCTGTGAATTACACCATTCTTCTCGCTTGATAGAGACAATAATCTGCTGATTATCAAGCCACCTACAATAGCTACAATTGCTGCAGTCGAAGCGGATACGGTTGTAATAAGTACATCCAGATTAATAAGAAACACATCCCTCTATGGTTATTATTACCTTCTAACATAATGGTTCATGTCTCTCTTAGCAAGAACCGACACTCTCCCTCGCTGTGCCTTCCCAGTCCGTAGTCAATCGTGATAAAGTCTAATGTACTGTTAATGCTCAAACTCTTGGTGATCTGCTCGATTACTTTCCGCCGCTTTTCAAAGAAGGTCGTCTCCGAGATCGGCAAAATATCGTCCGTCTGCTTGATCCGTTTCATCTTAGCGGTGGCTCTCTTGGATTGCATGCCCTCTTCCCAGAGCAGTTTAGCGATCATCTTCTGGTGAGAATCCCGAATGTTATCACGCCGACGACGATGGCCGATATCTTTTTATAGAACAGGAATAGAATTTCCCGGTTGTCTTTTAGAACGACGGTGTTTGCCGTGCATGGCCAGTGACGCGCTTTGCCCCGCCGTGTGCCGAAGCAAGATCGTACTCGGACATCCCGCGCGCATGTGTTCTTTCGCCTGTTCATAGTTCCGGATGACGTCTATCATCTCCGGATACATTCTCAGTAACCAAAGTGTCTTTTCCTTACGTCGTCTTGCGTAATGTCCGGGAACAGACTCATTTGAACGATTTGCACAGCTATGGTGTACTCGGAAAATTGGTCTATCTGTTGTTCCGATTCTATTTTCGCACTCATTTACACTCACCCTTTCCAACTTGCTTGCTACGTCTGAAGTCACACACCTTATCTACCTCCACCAAGTGCATAATATATGACATAAAACCAACTGAAGAATCCATGAATGATTGCCCATATAATCGATTTATTAATGCTCCACGAGATAGCAATCGCTAATGAAGAACCGAACGTAATACCTGTTTTTACTGAACTTTTCAGTTTCGTCCCATTATCCATGCCTTATTCACTCCATCCTAGTCGATAATCAATTACCTTTTGTACAATCTTTAGCCACACAAGGTTCCGCTTTTTGTAAGGCTTAACGAGGACATCTCCTTATCAGGATATTTAACTCTTGTATTACAATCATTTAATATCTTCTTGAATGTGTGCATTTATAATATCTAGCAAGGAGGTGGATATGCTGTGTATTACGATGAAGATCGGGAGCCGTACGAAGAACCGAAAAAGGAAGACAATGAAGCCGATGTCCAATGACATTGCTTTTTTTATTTGTTATGGCTTTCAAACTTCTATCCTTCCTCTCTAATCAAGTCGGATTGCATAAACCCAAGGCTTTGTTCCGACCCGGACGACTTGACCTCCTGCTTTCTTGACTGCCTCAACAAGCCAAGGAGTGCATTTACCCATGTTGGCATGGTCTCATTCCTCTCAAAAATTATGGTCGTCCATCCTCATAATGTGTAAAATATTAGGAATGCATTAGGGGGTTTTCACATGGCTGGAGAAACTGGATTGACAATTCTCCTTCTACTAATTGGAGCGATTTTTTTAAATGTAATGGCATGGATTTGGGAAAGGTTTATTCCAAAATCAAAACTTTTAGTTCTATTGGCTTAAACCAATTATAAACTTAGGCCCAGTTATTTAAGATTAGCTGCATACCTTTGCTTAGCAACTATGTTTATTTATATTTTTGAAGCGATAAATCAAATGTAATGGCTGATTTGGGAATTGAGTTGTCATTATTAGAGCATTATCCAAAAACTATTTGGAATGTTCCGCCGAATAATCTCGATTTTAGATTCCCTAGGCGGCCAAAAGCATGGTGGGAAAGGGTTAGGCGATGAACTGCCGGCGGAAGAGAACTCGTCATATAACTCTGTGGATAACTAGACCCTCGTTATTATTTGCGTTATCGATATTTTGTGGAACCGTAGGTTTTCCCTTTTAGTAATTTTAAATAATATAAAAGAAGCCTTGCTCAGCAAGGCTTCCTGGGATTGTAAAGTATGGTGCGGTCAAGAGGACTCAACCTCCACGTCATTGCTGACACTAGAACCTTAATCTTGAAATTGGTGTTTTGGTGCTTACTTTATGTATCGGAATCATTGACAACCCAATCTGGACAAGGGACTTCAGTTGATAGACCGATTTTTTTGTGCTGTGTTCGAGGATTCGCTGTTGTACCAATGTTAGAAAAAATATTAGAAAGAAATATGGGATAAAACCAATTAAGTGGCGTGTCCTGCAGTCCAATGTTATGATCAAATTATCAAATACTCGGGGGTGTTCACCTTGCAATGGCAAGAGGTTAGACAGTTGTATCCTGATCGCTTCGTAAAATTTCAAATCCTGAAATCCCATATTGAAAATCAGGTCAGATACGTTGAAGATGTGGCTGTCATTCAAGCCTTTGACGATGAGCAGACAGCAACCAGGGAGCTAGTTCGCTCAAAAGATGATGTACTCGTCTATCATACGGGCAAGGAAAAAATCGAAATCGAAATCAAGCCGCTATTCGGGTTCAGAGGAAGCTATGATAAACATCGCGTATAGGGACGGGCTGCTGTTCACTTCATTGGAAATTGAGTATAGAGGCTCCCGGAAAATCATTGACAATATCGTCATAGACACTGGCGCTGCGGAAACGATTCTTTCACCCGACGCGGTCGAAGATATTGGCTTGTTTGCCGAGTCTGACGACTTTGTTCATTCCTTCTACGGTGTCGGCGGCAGCCTGCACAACTTTTTCTCCAAGTCCGTTGACAGTGTGCTTTTAGGAACGGCTCGTTTAGAGGAAATAAAATTGGACTTTGGTATGATCGATCCTCATGGCCATATTAATGGTCTTCTTGGTTTGGATATTTTGATCAAGTTGAAGGCTATTGTTGATTTGAAGAACTTTGATTTATTACTAGATGACGTAAGCTAAGGCACCACTAGTCGTTCAGTCATATGTTAATTTGAAACGATTATAATTTTTGATTATCTCGACTCCCCTGTAAAACTCTCGTTAGATTCAACTCCATTAAAGAAATCTATCCAAACGCTTGTATCGACCAATATCATACATGGCCTTCTCTCATCTGATCTAAATCACCTGTCCATTTTACTTTCCCTTCAAGCGCAAGGAGATCGCTGTAAACTTTCGTTTTAAGTAAATGTTGAATTGCCGATCTCACGGCTTCATCTTCGGACGATACATCAAACCATTCTTTTAGTAGTTTCAAATCGTCTTCATCCAACGACACATTTACATCTTTCATTTCAAAACCTCCTTCTTGCTCGCTTAATACCAGTATACTTGATTTTATCTTATCTAACCAAAGCAAAATTCCAGCCCAAGGGCTGGAATGAGTTTGTTAAGTATGGTGCGGTCAAGAGGACTCGAACCTCCACGTCATTGCTGACACTAGAACCTGAATCTAGCGCGTCTGCCAATTCCGCCATGACCGCATGCATCAGTGATCTCTAAGGTTTTCCTGCATCGCGTTTCGGCGCTGCAAAAGGTAACCTTGTCGGAATCACGTTTCTTATAATAGCACGGGCTCTCGAGCGAAGTCAAGCCAACGTCGGAAGTTCAAATATTCAGTTAATACCGCCACATCAGTAGGACGGAGATACCGCGTCGCTCCCCGGAATAGTCATGCCTGGCGCATCTATTTCGTCTGCGAACTCAGTGTCCTGGAAAACATTATGCTGAAGATGATCTAGACTTTCCGAGCCAGCGGCGTGATTATGAATTTTATTCTCGGCATTTATCCCAAGCGCTCCTTGCACTCGAATAATTCCTTGAGACATCACATGTCCGCTCGCCGCTCCCGAAGCCACCGCTGCTGTCTCCATGATCTGAAGATCGCTTGCTCCTAAGGCGCGCGCTTCCTGAACATGATAATAGGTACATACTTCATTATTCGCGAACAACGCGACGCCAAGCGCGATCAGCTGTTTTGTTCTCGCATCCAGCTCTCCAGCCTCGAAGCATTCCCCTGTGAACCGTTGATATGAACCTGCCACCTCGGGAAGAATTGACGACAACCCCGCTGCATCGTTCTTATATTGCCGCACCTTTTTCTCCATTAAAGTCATTCTATTGCCCTCCGTACGCTCTCAGGATTTAGATCGTCATTTGTAATAACATCTAATTTCCCTCAGTCACGGACATTTCATTCATGAGACCATTTTCTCGGCTCGCTGGCCAATTGTAAATCGTAACCCCGCTTCACTTTCACGACCCGCCGGTTCGGACGACGAATAAGCAAGTGCTCCTCATCCCATGCGACGACGATGCCGACAACGTCATTTTGCTCCAAGGCATCCCTTACGACCCTGACTTTCATACCCTCCACGCGATATTGATCCAATTGATCGTCATTCATACTTCCTATCTCCTTCTCGTTAAAAATGAATTTGGCTCTCAAGCCATGCTAGCTCAGCTTTTTGTAACGAGGCGTGACGATGAAACCGAGACGGCTGCATCCTCTTCTTGAACCGAGACGGTCAAAAAGGCCGTTTCAGATGCGAATTCGCTCTTGGAAAGATTTGAAACGGTCAAAATGACCGACTCATCGCGCATTTATACAATGTGATGGCTGATTTTAGGCCCCAGACGGTCAAAAGGGCCGTTTCAGATGTTCCAAACGCTCCTGTGATGATATGAACCGGTCAAAAAGGCCGTCTCACGTAAGTAAAGTACTTGCCTCCCGGGATCCGGCTTACTAAGATAATGATAAAAAACGAATAACCCGCAGAGACTTTAGTCCCGACGGGTTATTTCGAATGCAACGCCAAACCTGTTACCCGACGTGCTCTCTCGTATCGTTCGTTTCATACCAGCAATCCAGAACCTTGCTGGACATGACCCGATTGCTGATATATTCGGCTTGGTGATCCGCGAAGCATTCCGTCCACGGAATATCCAACTCACCGCACAGCTTAACGATCGTAAGCAGTTCTGACCAGGCCACGTAACGTTTGTACCAGAAAAATTGCGGGTGCTCGATCATGTATGGATACAGGTCGTCGAACTCCGTGTGTTTGCAATCAAGCGCGCGTTCGAAATGAATTTTGGACTGTTCCAACTTGTTCAGGAAAAAATCGACCGACGAATTTATGTTTTCCATTTGCTGTTCGCCTCCCCATGCGCAGGTTATTCCTATTATACGACAATGAATTCCGATTGGGAAAGGATGTTCATAGCCCTAATTTAATCGGCAAAAGTAATGGTGTTATCATCAAGCGACTGAATCTTCACAAGCGTTTCTACCCGAAAACCAAGCTCGCGTAACGTCCGGCCCCCGGCCTGAAAGGATTTCTCGAGGACAATTCCTATTCCGGTTAGCGCAGCTCCCGATTGTTCAATGATCTTAATGAGTCCCCGAGCCGCATCTCCGTTAGCGATAATATCATCAATAAACAGAACGGAATCATCCGGGCTGAGCAGATGACGGGATACGATTAGATCGGTAACGATCCCTTTGGTAAAAGACGGTACTCTCTCGCAGTAAGCATCCGGTTCACCCAGTAAAGTCTTCTTCCTGCGGGCGAATACAAGCGGAACGCCAAGCTCCAATGCGGTTGCGAATGCGACCGGAATACCTGATGATTCTACCGTAATGACTTTGGTGATCTTCTCCTCGGCAAATCTTCGGGCAAACTCCTTGCCCATCTCCATCGTTAACTTCGGATCGACTCCGTGATTGAGCAGAGAGTCCAGTTTCAACACTCCCGAGTTAATGACGCTCGCTTCTTTCAAAATCCTCTCTTTAAGAATGTCCATGGTTTTCTCCACCATCCGTTGTCTTTTCCGTCTAACGTACCATATCCCTATCTCTTCTGCAACATTGGGTATGGAATATGCACAAAGGCTAGTTGACGTATAAACACATGACTATAGTCCCGACAAACCGCGACGGAATGCGACAAAAGAATGATTTTCTAAAAAAAGACGGACAAACGTGAAACTTTTCCATGTTTTGTAATGTCTTATATAACGTAAGCGAATTTAAGGGAGGGAATCATATGCCGCGAAACACCCAAGCCCGACTGAAAATTTGGGGTGCTCTTCTGATATCGGCAAGCTTGGTGTCCTGCAGTAATTCTCCTGCAAGCCAGCACGTTTCCGGGCCATCCAATGATCCTTCATTCATTGCCTCTCCCGAACATTCACCGTCCGCCTCAACATCCGTCGCAACGAATGAACACATCGCAGAACACCCGTCCGTTACGAAAGTGCCGATCTCAACCTTGCCGGACGAAGAATCTCCTTCTCCAGAACCGGTTGTCGAAGTTTCTACGATACAACCCGAACGGACGGAAGAAGCGTTGCCGCCTGAAACGTCATTCCAACCGAATTCACCATCGCTGGGCAGCCTGGCTCTTGGCGCTACCGATAAAGAAGTATTCAAGCAATACGGGCTTCCGGCGGATACTTATCCGCTTCCCGGAGACAACCTGACGATTGAAATATGGGAATACGACGGTTTCTCGGTCGGCTTAAACGCAAACAATCAAGTCGTCTACGTGGAAATCATCTCTTCTGATGTCAATACGGGTATTAAAGGTCTGCTAAGCGGTATGGATGGCTCGAAGGCCGCGCAATTGCTAGGAATAGCGACCGAAGACCAAACTAACGTATTGGCTGTAGAAGTTACCGGCGGTTGGTTGAAGCTGGACCTAGATCCCGATACTCAGCAAGTACTGTCAATTAAACTTCTCAGTAAAGATATTTAAAACGCCTTCCTTCATCGGTTTGATCCGGTTGAAAGAAGGCGTTTTTTAGTTTGGTTAAACCAAACTCTTCAAAACCCTGAGTTCATCTTGCCAGCTTACAGCTTGCCCCGCTCCGCGAGCAAATGAACCGCCAGCACGAACATCGCGTGGGACCAAGTGAGCGGTACGACCCAAGCCGTCTCGCCGGTTTCCCGATCCACTTGCTCAGGAAGAAGCCCGGAGGAGGTTACATGCTTCACCGCATAATCGAGCAGTTGCCTTGCATCTTCGTAATTCCCCTGCAAAGCGCGATAATGGCTTAACCACAAAGTAGTCAAGATCCATGGGTTACCTCCGATGTACGTATCGTTCTCGTACCTCTTAATCCCTCCGACTTGCGGGGAGGTCAACAGCCGTTGGATCGTATCCGCAGTCCGAGCCATCCGCGGATGATTGACGTTAACGGCTCGGAACGGAACGCTGATGCCGAGCAAGCTAATATCGACGATAGGATCGACTTCCAACACAAAGCGTTCATAGCCCTTGTCCCGTTGCCGTACGAATCCTCGTTCTCCCCTGGCAATCGCCGCCTCGTAAGTTTCCTTTGAAACCGTCAGCTTTAATCCCCGGTAATATGCTCCTTTGGATTCATTCCAGCAATTGGCTTCGATGCCTGCAGCGATCCCATGCGCGGCTTTGCCCCATAGATCGGACAAAGCTTCCTTTCCCTTGCGACGGGCAAACGCTGCAGCAGCCGTCAAACCGCCGTATACAGCCGCGGCTGAATACGTATGCCCTGCTTCGCGTTCTTCCCACAGATCCATGCTGGGAAGGGGAAGCCCCGTTTCCCGGTCCAGATACTGAACAACAAACGCCGCGCCTTTCTCCACAGAAGGCCACATCCGCTCGAGAAAAGCCTCCTGCTCACCGGCGTGCATGTAATACTCCCACATACCCCATAGGAGAGAAGAACCTTCATCGATTTGCAACCCCCAGCTAGGCGCCAAACGCCCATCGTGGTAATGCCGTTGCTGCCAGGAACCGTCCGTTTCTTGGGCGGTAATGGACCAGTCGTAGAACTTCTCCGATAATGCTCCTAAGCCCGCTTTGTTAAAAGCCGTCGTCACGAATGCCGCGTCGCGGCCCCAACTATAGGCGTATCCTCCGCAGCGGCTGAAATATTCATCAAACTCCGGTGCCGCTACGATCGTTCCCGTAGCTTCATCCGCCATAAGCTTCATGGCGAGCAGCGAGCGCTCATATAAGGCGGAAATCTCTCCATTCCCGCCGGGACAAGGCGTTGCAAGGGCTAAATAATCGGCCCAATACGACTCCATCTCGGCGTACCATTGGGTATAAGGCTTGTTCTTAGCCGTCGTTAAAGCCTCCAATGCTTCACTTCGGGAATGTCCCGCTGCTATAAACACAGGGAATTCCACCGATTGGCCCGGTCCGACAGCGGTAAAGGACCATTTCAACGCTCCGTCAGGCTGCATGTCAATCTCGTTGCCATTCAGATACCCATGAACCGCTCCGTGCCACGCGCCGTTTCCGGCTTGATACCCGCTGCATACTTCCGAGCTTCCTACGGCAAAAGCATACTGGTGGCGGAAATGAAGCAGCGCATCCTGTTCCCCCCGGAACTCCGTTGTCGCGTACAATTCATTTTCCATGATCCGGAACGATCCATAATGGAAAAATTCCAAATCCCTTGCTTCGTGCCCGCAATTGGTCAGACGGTAACCCCGTACCATGAGCGGTTGCCCAGGCGCGGCGAAATCCGTCTGCTCCACCGTTACCGGAAATTCCGGATGGGAGGAGGTTACGCGGTACGCATTCGTATGCGCCACGTAATTCGCAGCATGTTGCCAACCCGCATCAGGATCATCGAACCAGGTTACGCCCCCCGGCGTAGTTCCCAGCTTCAGCCCCGTGCGAATTTCATCCACATGCTGCGGGTAATCGATGTGCGGCCACCATAACCGGTACAATCTCCCTGTTCGCCCTAGAGAAACCAACATGGCGGAATTGCCCGCAATCGCATCCACGAGATAAGGCTTCTTTCGCAGATGTTGACGCAGTCTTTCTTCGTTACTCATGAAGCAGCTCCTTTGAAGCCCGGAACACTAGGACGATTCTCCCGGGCCGGGTAGTCGTCATTTCACATCACTAAACCGTCTTGCGACAGAAGTGCCCGAAACAAAACCTGGCGGCTGGAGCACCCAAACCGACAATTTTCGCTTCCCCCTCGGGACCGTGAATCGCCCTGTCTCTATTTTACCTTATCTTTTCCTTTGATCAACCCGCATTCCGATCTATATGTGACTTATGTAAACTTTCAAAGCAGGTTTTGCAGCCAAAGCGCCCCCAGCGAGATCAGCAATACGGGAATGGTTAGCACGAACCCGTATTTCATATACTGTCCCCAGCTCAAATGTACGCCCTCTCTCCTCAGCAAACTAAGCCAGAGCAATGTTGCCAATGATCCGAGCGGAGTTAACTTTGCTCCAATGGACATCCCTATCAAGCTAGCGAATGGCAGAATAGAGCCTCCGTCAATCTCGGAAACGGATAACGAGGAAATAAGCACCGCTGGAAGGTTGTTCACAAACGCGGCAAGTAGGGAGAACAGAATTCCCGAACCGAATATCGCTCCCGCCAGCCCCGATTCGGAAACGGGCTTCAGCAGGTCAGGAAACCAACTTGTCGCGCCGTGCAAATGAAGATTATATACGATCAGATTCATCGAAAGCGCGAATACGACGATAAGCCAAGGCGTTCTTCTCACGATTCGCGCGGAGTCGGAACTCCTTGTCGCAATCCCTACGATCCACAATAGGATGGCCCCTCCGCATGCGATGAACGAAACAGGGACATCAAGTGCTTCCGACCCAAAATAACCGATAAGAATGAACAGCAGAACGACCCACGACAATCGAAAAATCAACTTGCTGCCAATGACCGAAGAAGGCTCGGGAAATAAATGCTGCCCTTCACCCCTGCCCGCATCCTTATTGATTGTCTTACCGAAGACCGCGGCCAACACCGCTATAGTGGCCATCGAGGCCGTAATTCCCGGGAAGGCCATGGTTCTGGCGTAATCGCCGAACGACATTCCGAAGAAGTCGGCAGTTAATATATTCGTCAGATTGCTGACCATTAAGGTAGCGCTAGCCGTATCCGCCATCATACCGACCGAGAGCAAGAAGGCGACTCGCGCCTTTACCCCCATGCCAAGTAACGCCGTTATCTCCAGCACGATCGGAGTCATGATGAGCACGGTCCCGTCATTATTAAAGAAAGTCGTTATCAAGCAAGAAAAACCGGATAATCCGATCAGAAGCAACATTCGTCTACCATGAAACCGGCGGACGATATGAAGCGCCGCCCAGCGGAAAGATCCGTTGTCGTCCATTAAGGCGGTCAGGACCATGATGCCAATCAGAGACAAGGTGGCATTCCAGACAACCTGCCAAATATACGCGGCATCTTCCCAGGCTAGTGAACCGAGCGCGAGCAGCAATAGAGCTCCGGGTAAGGCAAAAGCGGCTTCGTTCCACCCTTTGGGCCGCCAAACGATTAGTATAAGGGTTAGGGAAAATACGAGGATTGAGAGTAGCGATATCATAGGCGATAGCTCCTAAAGTCATGCCCGTCCTCTTCTAGACATAGAGTAGAAGAAAAGACGGACAAGGTCGGGTCGGGAGGTTCCGTAAGATGAGACAGTGGGCCAGAAGCGTGCAAGTTGCATTAGTATTCATCGGAACCGTAGTCGGGGCCGGGTTCGCTTCGGGAAGAGAAGTGATGCAGTTTTTCACCCGATTCGGGCATTGGGGCCCTTATCTGATTATATTATCGACCTTATTCTTTGTTTGGATCGGCGCAAGGGTCATGCTTCTCGCAGCGGATTTAAAAGCGAAATCCTATGAAGACCTGAATAAATATTTGTTCGGACAACAAGCAGGGCGTTGGGTCAGCCACCTGATGCTCATCGTGCTGCTCGGCGTCAATGCCGTCATGCTTGCGGGTGCCGGTTCTCTATTCTCCGAGCATCTGAATTTGAGTTATCAAACAGGGCTAATCGTAACGATGTTTGCATGCTTCATGCTGCTGCGCAAAGGTATGAACGCGATTCTGACCATTAATACTTTCGTGGTGCCGGTGATGATCGGATTTACCGTATTTCTCGTATTCGAAACGTTACGCAACCCAAGCTCGGATCATTGGTTATCCACCCCCAGCGAATTATCGCCATGGGCGGCATGGCTGTCCCCGTTCCTGTATGCGGCATTTAACTTATCCATGTCCCAGGCCGTGCTCGTCCCGCTCGGATCTGCTATAGGGGATGCCCGAATATTGCGTCGAGGCGCTTGGATCGGAGGAATCGGTATCGGGCTTATGCTGTTAGCCGGTCATCTCGCGCTGTCCGCGCGCATGCCTGGCATCGCTCAATTCGAAATCCCGATGGGCGGCATTGCCCGAGAGTTAGGAGCCTGGCTTCATTGGATTTATGTATTCCTCATTTTCATGGAAATTTTCACGACGCTCGTGGCCGATATTTACGGATTAACGCTGCAATTGCACGAACGAACGAAAGCTTCCAAAGGCTTGCTTACTTTATTCCTATTGCTGATTTGCTTCCTTGCAGGGCAATTCGGCTTTGGCCCGTTGCTGTCAACGTTGTACCCGATGTTCGGCTTACTTAGCTTAGGTTGGTTATTCCTCATCAGCCGCGACCGGGCTCGGCCGCCAAACGGACCCAAGACGCCTATCCCCCCAACGTCAGCACTCGGGCTGACGGAATCCCGGAAGCTACTGTCTGAGCCACATGCCGATGACAGGTAAACAATAGAACCTGCCTTGTTTGCGCTAAATCTTCCAACACGGGAACGGTATAATCCAATCGCCGCTCGTCGAAATGGACGAATAGGTCATCCAATAGGAGCGGAAGCGGCTGTTCCGATGAAGCGGCATCGCACAACGCGAAACGCATAGCCAAGTAAAGCTGCTCCTGGGTGCCCCTGCTTAAGAAGGCGCTGTCCAATAGTCGACGGTCTTGTGTCTCAGCCAGAAGCGTAGGTGTGTCGCGCGGCGCAACGATACGAATATAGGATCCGTTCGTCATTTGCCGTAAATAGCCAGACACTCGCTGCAACACTTCAGGCTGTCTCTCTTCTTCGAAGACCGCTTTCGTCTTCACGATAAGCCGATCGCTTATAGCAAGAATGGCGTACCGCTCGGATAGATGCTCAAGCTTGCTCTGCAGCTCTCGAAGCCTTTGTCCTTTGTCTTCCAGTTCCGCTTCGCCGCGCTGCCTTTCAAGTTCCTGCGTCAGACGTCCGCGCCGGTCCAATAGCTCCGATCGAAGCTGTTCTTCCGCAGCCAATAGGGCCTTCTGTTCGCTCAGCAGCAAGGCAAGAGATGCTTCATCGCGGGATCTGAGCAGCTCGTACAATTGCGCTTGGGCATCCAAGTCCCGTCCGGATTCCAGGCGAATCCTTATTTCCCTTGCTTCTTTATCAAGAGTTAAGCAGCGGCCATCGATTCGCAGCCTTTGTTCCATTTCGGCTTCCGATGCCACTTGTACGTTAGAGAATAAAGCCTTAATTCTATTGTCTATGCTTGTGAGCTCACCATGAATCTCCACTACGGTTCCTTCTGCTGCGGCTAGCTGTCGATCAATCCGACCTGCCTCTTCCTTCAGCGCGAACTGTCTCGCCGATTCCCGATAGAGCCACTGAACCGCTTGCAGCACATCCATTCGGATGTTCGATGGAGGAGGGCAACTTTCGAATAGACGGGTTGCCGCTTGCTCGAACTCATTAATGGAATTATTAAGCGTATTCGAACGTTCGATCACGCGCTGGCGCTGGCGAAGAACGGCTTGCCCTTGCTCGGCCATCCCAAGCAGCTCCGGCAAGCTTTCGGGCGTAAGATGCAGCGGAAGCTTGCGGGTGCGGAGCCATTGCTGCCATTCCGAACGCAATTCATCCAATCGGTCGTTCTGATTCATTGAATCCCGTTCCACTAGCTCTCGCTCGAGACGAAGCTCCGCCATACGGCTTTGCATTTCTTGCTGCTTGGAGTTCCCGCGCTCGATTTCCTCTAGCCGCTCAAGCTGTTCATGCACCGCCTCGCGCAGCTGCTCCCAAACCGCATCTTCCGTCTCCGTTTGCAGCAGAAATTCCGTTGGCGCTGCTTCAGACAATTCCGGAGTAAGCTTGGCCGAGGCCGTTTCAGGATCGTTCAGCAATTGACGGAGCCGTTCGTTGACTTGTCTTCGATGCAATCTGAGGTTAGTTGCGTTATCGTCGGATCCCCGGCTTGACGCTCCTGCAGAGTTGGCAGCGCTTCTTCCCGTATGTCGGCGCGAAGAGACAATAACCAAACCGACGGCCAATAACAACATGAGGGAGGATATCGAATAAGTAATCGTTGAAACGCTGCCCTCGTTGCTAGCTAATAGGGGCCATGCGATTGCCGAAACTCCCAGAAGAGCGGCGATCGAATAAGTCAGTTTGGGCAATCGCGTGCTTGCGCGGCTCCCTAACGAGCGGGACAACGGCACGATACCCGCCCGAGCACGCTCGTAAGAACGGCGCGCATCCTCCGCCATATGCCAAGCTTGCAGCAGAGCGGGCCGCGTTCGCGGAACGAACAATCCGATGGACAAAGCTTGTCTGGATGTTAAAGAACCCGCTTCGGCTTGTAGAACCTCCTGCTGCCTTGCAAGCCTGCGTAATTCGGCCTGCAGCGCCATCGAGGCCCGTTCCTCCTCTTCCCAAGATTGTTGAAATCGGCGGACTTGCTCTCGATCCGCAGCCAACCCGCCGAAAGCGAGTAACTCCGCTTCTCCCCAATCGGCCGAAAGCCTCGGGAGTATACCTTGAACGCTTTCCTCCAGCATACGGCGTTCGGCTTCCAACTCCGCCCGCTCTTCCCGCTTCGCGATCATTCCTTCGCGCAGAGACTCTAAGCGTTCCCATTCCGGGAGCGCATTTACCCATTCCGAATCCCATGCCAGCTTCTCGCGCAACAAACGCAATTCGTCCGACGAGCTCTCGGCCTTCTCTAGCTTGTCTAACGTTCCTTGCCGCTTCGACCTTAACTCTGACCATAAGATGGCGGTATCCTCAAGCAACGGAAGAACGGAGGGATCCGGCAGTTGCTTCCGCAGCTCTGCTATTTCCGCTAACAAAGACTCCCGTTTAAGCCACCATTCGCGCAGCTCGTAAGCGCCTTGCAGCTTAGCCGTCTGCATCCGCAGCTCGGGGAGCAGCTGATCAACTGCTGCTATTTGATTTTCAACCTGATGGAGCGATTCCCTTGTCTCGTTATAATATTGAACGCTATCGCGGCTCTGGCGAATGGCTGTTTCCGTTTCCTTGACCGCCGCGAGCAGCCGATTCATCTCCTGCGTCGTCCCTTTGGGACGAAATAACCGATCCATCTCCGAACCGATCCGGCGCCTGGCAGCAGTCAACGCCGAGCCCCCGGCTAATCCGGCATGGTACAAGTAATTGCCGATTTCTTCCCCTTGCAGCGACCGAAGCTCATGAAGCTCGTTAAGCGATACGGCAAACAGTTGACGGAAGAGCCGTTCCGAGATGCCCCCCAGAACGAGGCGTTCCCATTCCGCCTGCGCCATGCTCCTCTCAACTCCGCCTTCTTGCCGTACAGCAAGACCGCTTCCGCGTTCCACGTAACGTTCCAGCTGCCACTCCCTTCCAGACTTATCCGACAGCAGCAGCCTTCCTCCATGCCGCCCCCCGAATACGGGCTCTCCGCGTTCTACGGGTTCCTTGCGGGTAGGAAATCCGTACAGCATGCTCCGGACAAACCGAAGAACCGTGCTCTTACCAGCCTCGTTAGGACCGTACAGCACGGTAACGGGAGTTTCGAACTCAAGCTTCAACCCTTGAAGCGCACCGTAACCGTCTACTTGAAGCTCTCGTATGAACATCCCATATCCTCCATCCTAAGCGGCTACCCGGCATCTTCTTCACTTAGCAGCGACACGGATAACTCCATCGCCTGATGAATCCACTGGACCCGCTCTTCATGGCTTCTCGTTTCCAGCCATTCCCGGATTTTGGGTTGACCGCGAAGGGCTTCCATCGCGTCCTCGATCAATGACTTGGACAACGCCGGATCACGGGCGGCTTCCATTCCTCTTCGCAGAAGCTCGCCGACGAAACCGTCTTCCTCCGCTGCGGCTTCTAATCGCAGCAAACCGCCCGTCCGTACCGATATGGATTCCGGCCATACCCATGTTTCCGATTGCGCCGGAGAACCTATCCACTCCCTTAACTCCTCGAGCCATTCTTCGACGACCGCAGGCTGCAGCAACCGGTCGTGCAGAACTCCGCGTCCGTTCAACCGGATTCGCACGACGACAGGCCGGCCTTCGGCTTCTTGCCGAGCCTCTTCAAGCGCGGTCAGCAACCGGTTCTTGAGCTCCTGCTCCCGCTCCATTCCTTCAATCGAGACGACGGTTTCTTGCCATATGACATCCGCAATATCGCGGAATTGCATGTCGATAGATCCCGTATCGGAGACAGAGACGACATAGGCGCCTTTGCCGCCCGTTTCGCGGATGTTGCGCCCTTGCATATTGCCAGGATATACGACATGGGGATATTCATGCAGAATCCTGCGATCGTGAACGTGGCCAAGAGCCCAATATTGAAACCCTGCAGTCACAAGCTCGTCCAGCTTGCAGGGCGCGTAATTATCGTAGGATGGATTGCCATCCACGTTCGCGTGCAAGAGCGCGAGATGGAATGGCGCCCCCTCCCGTTTCTCGAAGCGGAGCGCCAGATTGTCGGTGACGGCCGCAGCCGGATATGAAATGCCGTATATGTATGCGGCTAACTCGCCGCTTCGGGTATGTGCGGGATGGCAATCGACAGCTCCGGAACCGTACACGAATACGCCGGGAGGCCAATCAAGCTTGGCTTTGCGCCCGCTCTCGGGATCGTGGTTGCCGTGAACTACGAACACCTGGACGCCGTGCGAGGTGATCTCTCCAAGCGTGCGCTGAAGCTGCAATTGCGCCCTCAAGGAACGGTCCGCCGCATCGAATAGATCCCCGGCAAGGACGACGAAATCCGCGTTGTCGCGAATCGCAATGTCGGTCAGCCTTCTCAAAGCGGCGAAAGTCGATTCCCTAAGTCGCACCCGAACGGCATCCGGCACCTTCGCGAGCCCTTTGAACGGACTGTCCAGATGAAGATCAGCCGCATGAAGGAATGTAAAAGGAACGCTCAAACCCGATCACGTCTCCCGTTTGTCGATCTCTTGCGAGGTTTCTTTGCCGTAGGAAGTATATATTCGCTTCAACTCGCTGATTACCCGGTTGAGCGAATAGGTTTTCTTGGCTTTGTTCCAGCCTTGACGGGCCATCTCATAGCGGAAATGCGGATCGTTGATGACCTTTTCCAGCGCATCCGCAAGCGCGGCCGGATTCTCGGAAGGCACGAGCAAACCGTTCACGCTGTCTTCGATCTGCTCGGCGATCCCCCCGACGTCGGTACCCACGAGAGCAAGCAGGCAAAGCGCGGCTTCCGCAAAGACGGATCCGAAAGCTTCCGCGCGGGAAGGCAATACGAAGACGTCGAAGAAAGGCAGTAATTCCTCCGGATGGAGCATATAGCCATAGAAAATCGTATCATCGTATATTCCTAGGCGTTGCGATAACGTTTCAAGCTCCTCGCGAATCGGACCGTCACCGATTATATGCAGCACGAACTTGGAGTTTCTCCGTCTTAGTTCCGCGCACGCCTTTAATAGAATGTCCAAGCCCTTGGCCGGAACTAGACGGCATACGGTAACGAGCTGGGTTACCTCGTTCTCATGCGGGATGGGCTTGAACCTTTTCTCATCGTATCCGTTAGGTATAACATCGGTATGTTTCGGTTCTTTCAAATACGCGCCTATATATTGGGCAAAAGAGTGCGACACCGTCATCAATCGATCCGTTTGACGTTCCAGCTCTCCATAGATGGAAGTCAGGAAAAGATGCTCGGGACCGCCCTCGGCAATCCGTCCGTTGAGAATTAATTCCCTCTCATAGCTGGAGTGAATGGTCATCAGTACCGGAGTATCCGGGTAGATTTGCTTCATCGCAAGAGCCGCGATCGGATGGTGCGCATGGATAAGATCGTATTTATGCCCGGTAAGCCTCAGCTTCACCCACCAGATGTAATCCTTATAAGTCTGAATATATTTGTCTACAATGGCATTGCCTGCGTACGGCCGCCAATCGAACGTCACGAACTCAATCTCGTCATGTCCTTTGTTGCGGATTCGCTTCGGCAGCGAAAACATTTCCATTTCCCAGCCGATTTTGCGGAACCGCTCCCCGATATGGGGCACCATGGACGAGACGCCACCCGGTTGCTCCGGGGGGAAAAACAGCGCCTGCAAAATGTTCAAGGGCGATTCCTCCTCACTTCCGACTATCTAGGCAATCCAATCGAATTCGTCTTGCTCTTAGTAGTCTCTCAAAAAATATGATATATTAGAAACATATGTTCTGCAAGCCGCAGCGTTTGCTAAAAGGAGTCCTTCATGTATCTTCTTACCATTTCGCCCAATAATTTCGGTCTCCTCTTTTCTTCCGCGATCACTGTCATTATCGTGTCGCTGATGCTCTTCATGTCCTATCGGCTTTATGGGCGGCATCGCAGGCATGCCTATCGATCGTTGCTTATTTCCCTGTTCTTCGTTCTCATTCACCACCTGCTTCAACTGGCTATTTCGGTTGAGCTTACCCCGTCGTCGCCGTTTCTGGCCTTCACCGGTAAGCTTCTACAAGTATATGCATTCATCGTCATCAATTTCGCTGTTTTTGAGCTTTATCATCGTCGTCGTCCCAGGACGCGCCTTTGGTTTTACGGCTTGCTCGGAACAGGGCTGCTGATTGCCATTGGAGATATCTTGCCGGGAGCTTCTCCCGCCGATCAAGACTGGACGAACAGCATACTGTCGACGCCGGCGCTGGACGGCTTCCTGATTCTGCTCGGGCCTTTATTCATGCTTATGTTTGCTCCTCATGTCGGACAGCCTCGCAAATATATGGCTAGCCTCGTGGTCGCCTTTACTATGCAGCTCTCCGTAATTGCAGGTACCTATTGGGCTCCGGACGTCGATGTCTACAAGACGGTCGCCGGTCTGCTGCCGGTGATCTATTATATTTTGTTATTCGCTTTATTATTTGAGCGGGTCGTCGAAGTGCTGCAATCCGTATACCGTTCATCCATTACGGACGGTCTAACGAATTTATACAACCGAAGATATTTCATGGGCAGATTGGATCAGGCGCTGGCTGCCGGTCGTCCGCTCGGAGTTATTTTCTGCGATATCGATAACTTCAAGAAATTAAACGATACCCACGGACATCACAAAGCCGATGGCGTACTTAAGCAAGTATCCGCCATTCTGATGGAGGAGACGGAAGGAGCGGGGTTAGCCGGCCGTTACGGCGGCGAGGAGCTCGTTGCCATGATCGTTGGACCCGGCAACGCATCGCTGCAAGCCGCGGAAGCCATTCGTGCAAGGACGGATAAAGAAGCGATCGTGACGATCAGCGTCGGCTTCAGCGTCGCTTCGCCGGGCGATACGGCGGAGACGCTCATGAAACAAGCGGATCAGGCGATGTACCATAGCAAAACAACCGGGAAAAACCGCGTCACCGATTACGAAACTATTCGCGTGGGGAAAAGCCGTGAATTGCCGCACGCGGGCAGCGCGGCAATTGCTGAAGATTAGACGGCTGGCTTTCCCCGGTGTCGGCCTTTATCAACGAATGCCCAAAATCATATGCCACGGGGTAAATGTCCAATCCGCAACCCGCCTTCTTCATACTATAAGTGTAGACCGAAGAAAGGGACAGCCCAAAAGGTGTAACCCGCTTCGGCATTCCAACACTATCTTGTTCATGAAGGAGGAATTTGCATGTCCGGTGTAGTCGGCGGATATTATGCATCGGCAGCCTTCGTGCTGGTCCTGTTCATTCTGCTTGTCATCATCTTGCGCGCTGGTTACTGAGTTCGGGACTTACTCGAATGTCCCGCTAACCGTGCGCCAAGCAAGCCCGGGAGGATGCCGGCTTGCTTTTTTTTCGCGCTCCAAGGGACAAGCCCGACATGTTTACGCGAGTACCAGCCGCTCCAGAATTAACGCTACGCCATCCTCGTTGTTGGATACCGTCACTTCGTCCGCCTCCGCCTTTACTTCCGGTGGAGAATTGTCCATGGCTACTCCCCATCCAGCAAAGGCAATCATGCCGATATCGTTATAATAATTACCTAGCGCTAATATTTGTTGACGCGGAATGCCCCTCAGGGAAGCTAGTTGTTCAAGAGCTTTTCCTTTAGTGGCGTGCAAATGCTGCACGTCGATAAAATTATCTCCGCTTCGCACGGCTTGCAGCTCATGCCGCCACTGCGTCCATTCCGTTTCTACTTCATCCAGCACATCCTTAGGCGCATAGATGGACATTTTGACCATATGCTCCGGAAAGCCTTCCTGCTCGCTGCGCGTAATGGGACGAGCCATAAGTCTGCGATACATGTTTGCCGTTTCTTCGGTCATGCCTTCGACATACAGGTCGAAAGCCGTATTGATGTCAAAATGAATGCCCCGTTCCCGACAGTAAGACGTGTATCGCCGTGCAAGGTCGGGAGAAATAGCCGTGTGATATAAAATCTTACGTGTTTCGCTATCGACGACTGACGCCCCGTTGTGTGTAATCATCGTGCCCTGCAAACCAAGCTCCTTCAACACGGGTAATGCACTGGTTGAACCCCGGCCCGTGCAAAGCACGATTTCGGCGCCTTGCTCCGATGCCGCGCGAACGGCTTCGCGAACCCGGGGAGTCAATTCGTGATGGTCGTTCAGCAGCGTGCCGTCTACATCCAATGCGATCAAACGATAATTCATCCGTTCCCATCCTTCCGATAATTGCGCAGGCTTTCCACTTCTTCTTCCGTCAACTCGCGCCACTCCCCCGGAGCTAGGTCCGGATCCAATTTGAGAGGTCCCATGGAGACCCGGCGGAGGTAGAGCACTTTTTTGCCGACGGCTTCGAACATCCGTTTTACTTGATGGAATTTCCCTTCGTGAATCGTAAGCTCAATCCAACTGAGGGCGGCAGGAGCTTCGAATTCCTCTTGCTCCGGGACAAGCATGATCGCTTCCGTCATTTCCGCGGCGAATTTCGGTTCTTCGGCCGCCGGAGCGTCTCCGCCTCTCGTTCTTGCCAATACCTGCAACTGCGCGGGCATCGTCACGTATCCGTCGTCCAACGCAACGCCTTTAAGGAATGCCTCTCCGTCTTGCGAATCCACTTCGCCCGCAACAAGCGCACGGTAAGTCTTCGGTACATGCTTGCGGGGAGACAGCAACTCGTGCGACAGCTTCCCGTCGTTCGTAATCAGAAGCAAGCCTTCGGTGTCTTTGTCCAGACGTCCGACCGGGAACGGCGACAATACCGTTAGATCCTCGTCGAGGAGGTCGATGACAGTCCGATCCCTGCTGTCTTCAGTCGCGGAGACGACCCCCGCCGGTTTATGCAGAAGGACGTACACCGTATCCCTATACCGTATCGTTTCCCCATCCAAGACGACTTCGTCTTTATTGGGATCGATCTGCAATCCGTGATCTTTGACTAGTTGTCCATTAACGGTTACGGCGCCTTGCTTGATTAGGATTTTGATTCCGCTTCGCGTGCCGTATCCTAAGTTTCCGAGCATTTTATCGAGTCGTATCGTTGCTTTCATCTGTTGACCTTCTTTCCTATTGCGACAGTTTCATTGCATTACCGTTAACCCCGTTTTGCCGGACTGCCTTATCAGGTATAATGTAAGAGAGTTGAATGACTTGTCCATGTTTTCCAACGTTTAAAAAACCACAGTAGACTGGGGGAATCGTTAATGAACGCCAAGAAGTTGTCTATTTTTTTCGGTATACTTGCTGTATTGATTGTCACGCTAGTCGTATTGAACAATCTCAAAACGGACACCGTATACGGGAAACCTTCCGACGATTTGTATCCGGCTACACGGGATATCCTTAATGATTCCAATTACAACAATATCATTATTCCCGAGTCTTTGGAGAAAAAGCTGGCGAATAAGGAAAGCTTCTTCGTCTATTATTTCTCTTCCACATGCCCGCACTGTATACATACGACTCCGTTATTGAAGCCTGTTGCGGATGAACTCGGAATTAACCTCCACCAATACAACCTGCGGGAATTTCCGATGCCGGCTAGTACAAGCATTGAATCGACCCCAACGATCGTTTATTACAAAGATGGCGTGGAGACGGATCGGATTATCGGCGGTTTGAAGGAGTCCGAGACGACTGAAGGGCATACCATGGAAGAATTCAAACAATTCTTTAACAAACATAAACCTGAAGGTAACGACTAATGAAGGCGAAATGGTTGCTCGCGTTGCCGGCTGCCGTCTTGACAGGCGGAATCCTGCTCGTTGCTTGCGGCGGCGGAGGCTCGAACGAGAACGCCCCCCATCGGTATGGCAATGAAAACTGGGAGCACGAAGCGTCTTATGCCGAAATGCCTTCCTTTTTGGAAAATTACTCGGGACGCACGAAGCATCTTTATTCCATCGTCGGCGAGTACGAAGAGATCATGAAGATGATCAACTGCTACTGCGGCTGCATGGAGTACGAGGACGATCCGCATTCATCGCTGCTCCGTTGCTACATTGCCGACAAGGATGAGACGGGCATCACTTGGACCGATCACAGCACGCAATGCGGCATCTGTACCGAGGAATTGGCGAAGATCGAGGAATGGAGCAAGGAAGGCAAATCGCCGGACCAAATCCGCCAGCTCATCGAGGATAACTTCAATCCGAACGCTTAAGGTAGACACAGCAATCTTCCTCTGTCTAATCTTCCGATATAATCGGCCGATTCTCCCACTCTCTAACCGCATCGTCCAAGGAAGGTTCGCGTATGAGCAGACGGAAGGCTTGAAAGGGAGCGTCATCCGGTCTCCCGGAGAGCGCTTCCAAGCATTGCTCCAGATCTCTGCGCAAGGACGATAAATCCAATCCCAGAACAATATCGGCATATACGGCGAGCTTGCCAAGAGCAGCCGTCATCAATTTGACGGCCCCTGACCGATTCCCGTTATCCCAATGGTGCAAACCTACCGCGGCCTGCAGCAAGCCCTGAAGCAGAGGATTGCGGCCTTCTTCCAGCCACAGTTCCTCCATGACCTCATGGCATTCGAAATAATCGCGATCGCGGTTGAACAGAGATATAAACGCCAAATAACGAGGATCTTTCATGAGACCGATCAAACTCTCAGCCTGCTTCCCCGCCCCCGTCATTTATGACAATCCGCCTTTACCCGCACGGTCCAACGCCGCTTGAATTTCCAGTGAAAGCTCTTTAAGGCCCCATACGTCATCCTGCTCCCATAGCTCGTTAAAGCGGAGCTGGAATTGGGCGGCTTCCCGAACCCTCCGGAAAAAGTACAGCTCCTGAATCTCGTTCAGCACCCTGCGAACGATGACGGAGCTTTCCTCGAAATCCTGCTGGGCATCAACGATTTCCTGGCGAATGCTCGACATTTCCGTATCCAGCAAGAAAGCGGCCTCGGCGGCTTTGCGCAGTCTCTCCCTGACGTGGGTAGGCAATTGATCGCGATATTTGTAATTCAATGAATGCTCGATCGTCGCCCAGAAATTCATCGCCAACGTGCGGATTTGAATTTCGGCCAATACGGGCTTGGAGCCGAGCGACGTCTGAACCGGATATTCCACGATCAGGTGGTAGCTTCGATATCCGCTTTCCTTGTAATGGGTTATATAGTCTTTCTCATATACAAGAGTAAGGTCTTTACGTTGGCGAATCAATTCCGCGACCCGGTATATATCGTCCACGAACTGGCACATGATCCGAATGCCCGCGATATCCTCGATGCCCATCTCGATTCGATCCAGCGGAACCGACAGACGTCGCGCCTTCTCCAATATGCTCGATACCCGCTTCACCCGTCCGGTGACGAATTCTATCGGGGCATATTCGTCTCTAGATTTAAGCTCCGCGCGTAACGCTTTTAGTTTAACCTTCAGCTCTTCGGCCGCTTGCTCATAGGGAAGCAGGAACTTCCCCCAATCCCGTCCGTCCATCGGTATTCCTCCTAACGATGATCCGCACCCACAGCTTGCGTTATGCGAGTGAAGCCGTCTTTCTTGAGTCTTTGTATCAAGCCGCCGTGTATTTCTTTCAGCAGTCCGGGGCCCTTGTAGATCAATGCCGTATATACTTCGACGAGGCTTGCCCCGGCACGGATTTTCTCGTAGGCATCGTCCGCCGTGAAAATGCCGCCAGAGCCGATAATCGGAAGCTTTCCTTGCGTTATCTTGTACAAGCTGCGAATAACTTCCGTGGAACGCTGTGCAAGCGGACGACCGCTGAGCCCACCGGTTTCGCCGGAGCTCTGATGCGTCAATCCTTCACGGTTGATCGTCGTATTCGTCGCGATGATACCGGACATCCCGCTTAGTTGGATTGCTTCCGCCATATAGGAAAGCTGCTCCTCCGTGTTATCGGGAGCGATCTTGACCAAGATCGGTTTCGGCAATTCGCCGTGCCGCTCGGCTTGTTTCCCCATTTCGTCCTTCACCGCATCCAGTAGGTTCCGCAATTCGTCCCCATGCTGAAGCGCGCGCAAATCCGGGGTATTCGGAGAACTGATATTAACGACGAAGAAATCGCCATAGGAGAAAAGCTTCTGTACGCAAGCCCGGTAATCATCCGCAGCGTTCTCGTTGGGTGTAAGTTTGTTTTTACCGATATTCACGGCCAAAGGAATACGCCGACGCGGGAGTTTAGCGAGCCGCTTAGCCATAACATCCGCTCCGTCATTATTGAAACCCATCCGATTGATGAGCGCTTCATCCGGCGGAAGCCTGAATAGACGAGGCTGTTCGTTGCCTGCTTGCCCTAGGGGAGTTACCGTTCCCACTTCAAGGAAAGATAAGCCGACTCTAGATAAGCCGGAGACTGCTTTGGCGTTCTTATCAAGGCCTGCGGCCAGGCCGACAGGATGATTGAAATGAAGGCCGAACAAATCGACCGCGAGCGAAGGCGTTGCTTTCGTTCCCCAGATCGCCGATAGCAGAGAGGGTACTCCAGGTACTTTCGCGGCGGCGCCCATTCCGTCCACGATCAAGTGGTGAGCGGCTTCCGGGTCCATTTTGAACAAGAAGGGTTTGGCAATTTGATACAACAATGAATTCGACATCCTTTCAGGGAACAACCGGTACGATAAATAAGCGAGATTATTGTGGGAAAGAAAACCTTTCGGGTAACAGTTTAGCCTTTTCGGGCGGAAAAGAAAAGGGCATAGTGCCCGTAAAGTTGCTATTCATTCTGAATGAGACGAATATGCCCTTTTTCGCACCCGATATACGATAGCTTGTCTGGCGTTTCATGGAGAAAACGGTTACAATGGAGAGAGTTCGCGAATCATATGATAGAGAGGTTGATTAACATGAGCACAACCAAAAAGAAACCACCCGTTACTCCGCGCGCCAAACAAAAGGAACAAGTGAACAAGAAGGCGCTTATCTGGATTGGGGTGGCTTTTGGAATCATTGTGGTGGTCATGGCAACTTTGCTTGCCCTCAACGTTTAAGCGGATTCGAACGTTCTAATTTAACCAATTATATACTTTGCGGGGGTTTGTCTCGTCCTGCGTACTCGTTAACCGGAATCGTTCCGGCGGCGCGCGCAGTTCGTTGGGCAAGCCTCCTTTTGCGATTGTGACCGGGGTTCCCATAGGAACGAGATCATACAGCTCTTCTATATCTTCTTTCTTCATTCTAACGCAGCCTAAGGATTCATCCTTCCCCATGCTGTCCGGCTCGTCCGTGCCATGGATGCCGTATCGGCTATCCGATAAGGTCATTCCCCGGCTGCCGAATACCCCTGTGCTGCTCCCGTTTGGATCCTTGACCTTCTCGGTGATGACGAATTTCCCTTCCGGTGTTTTGCTGCCGCCTAACCCTACCTCATAATTGCGCAAGATTACATTTCCGCTTACGACGGCTAGTCTATGATTGTCTTTATCAACGATGATGGCGAGCGGCTGTTCCGTCAGAGGGGCTAATTGACCCGTAGGCGTGCCATGTCCGGTATCAGGACCGGTATTTTCCGGCCATCCTATCATTTGCGGGATTTTGCCATCCTTCTTATCCTCAAGCACCGCCTTGAGCTCATCGAACCAAGGCGTCATGTTCTCCGACCACCCCGCCATCGTGTTCGCCGGGTAATCCGCTGCTAACGATTCCGGCGTGGCAGGCCACTTCCCTGTCTTCTCCTTATAACGGATCATCGCCGATCGCATGACGATTTTCTCCTCTTGGACAGGTTTCCAGCTCTGAACTAACTTCTCGTTGACCGTACCGTCCTCCGGTTTGCAGTCGCACCATTTCGGATCGTACCAATTGATGCTGCCCGTTCCCGATTCCTGATCCGATATCACGGACGCAATCGGTTGCCCGCTCTTGACCCAGTCGCTCCATTTCCCAAGTAACGGCAAGCTCACCAGAATCCGCGGCTGCCTCGAGGGATCAATCGTAAGCAGCGCACCTAGCGCATGATGACCCTCTTCATTCGGCTCCGAAGCCCCTGCGATTTGATCGGGCGGAACGATATTGGGAGGTAATGAAGGAGGCTGTCCCTGTGACGATTCAGATGGCTTGGGGGAAGAACCCGTTCCTTCGTAAGAATGCTCCCCGAGCACCGGTTTGCTCTCCTCCGGAGTTAACAGATTAATTGCGGCTATAGCAAGCCCGACTAGGACGATGGGAATCAGTAAACCCAGCCCCCACCTCCAAAGTCTCCCTTTTCTATCCGAAGAAGAACTCGCAAGCAATACAGGCGCAGGTTTCGACTCGAACGCCTCATAGATATCCCCCGCTTGCGCGTAGCAATAAGTAGCTTTCGCCGTATCGCCCTGACCCTCATACTCCTTGCCAAGCAAATACCAAGCCATCCGGCTATCCTCATGCTTCAAGAGGTAATCCTTGAGCGGCAAGGCATCCCCCACATTCGGAACGTTGTCGTAAAAATGTTGGATCTGTTCGTCAATGCGCGACTCTTTGCTCATGGGGTCACCTCGGTCTTTCTATTGATTCAAAAGTTTCTTGTCTGCTAGATAACGTTTCTTCTCGATTTCCGATAATTGCTCGAAATACTCCTCTTCCGCCTTACGAAAACGCTGCTCCAATGCAGCAACATTCTTTTGATTTTGGATGTTTCTTTGATAGATGAGCTGATTGATTAGCGCCTCTTGTTCATCTTCGTGCTCTATTTGATTCGTTTCTTCATTTTTTTGCAAATCCACCAGCAGCTTCAACATATCGCCTTGTTCCTTGACCTCCGTATCCGTCAATTGAATGGAGACCGTCATGTCAAAAGAAAAGTCATGTCCTGTTTCCAAAGAAATCTCTTTTTCTATATCCCGAATCTCATCCTCGGACAACTTACCGGAATCAACCGCAGCTTGGGCAATCAAATCTAGTAAGTGTTTCACATTATACACATATTGATCCCGGAGTTCCGACTGTTCAGGTAATCCCGGAAATTCCCCGGACGATTGCTCCTTACGGTTGTCCATCGTATTGACGAAAGAAATGTTTTTGTCGATTATTTGTTGAGCTTGCCGGAGGATGGATTTCAGAATAACCGGGTCAGCGGCTCCGGAGAAAATATCCAAATTCACAGTGGACATTTTGCCGATGTTTTCCCCTTCTCCCCCTGCATAGACGCCCCACTGGGCTGGATACAAATATCCATCGACAGGATCCGCACCAGGCCGTTGCCATACATCGACTCCAACCGCTCCGTCGGTCGTCAGAAGCTGAGCCGCATTAATCGAGGGATCGTACGCGGCGAAAAAAGAAGTGCCGCGTACCCCCATCGCCGCAGTCGGAGTTTCCAATTCATACTTATCGTTTGTAGAGGCAATCGATTTTACTTCTACCCATACCGATCCTTTTCGCAAACTGATTTTCGTCCGGGTTTCCTTGGAATCCGAAAGCTTGTCGAACGACAGCGTCGAACCGGGTGCAACAGTCATCTGGTCGTCATCGGACTGTCCATTCCTGAATTTGAGAATAACAGTGCTTCCCGCTCCTGTCGCGAGAATATCCCCTTCGTTTATAGTCATCTTAGCGAATGCCGTGAATTCTTTGGCCCCGCCGGCCTTCTGAATTTTGACTGTTCCTTTCAATTCCTTGATGACCGCTACGCGGGATGAAGCTGCAGATGTTTGATCGGCGAATACTCCGAGAAGCGGAAGAGTAACTAGAAAAGTTGCAAAGAGAGTTACGAGCTTTCTATTATTCATGAACATTTCTCCGTTCACCATTCATTCGGAAATGCGTTTTCTATTTATTATCGGCTTGAAGTGGAATCTTCTACAGCGAATAAGAAACACCTTCATTCGGACGTTTGATCCGTTAGAAGGTGCTTCCCGGCTCTCGAGCCGTAGATCACATATTTAATAAGGTGAGGCAGAAACTGTTCTCAATATGCTGACGCTTCTCTATTGTGAGCTAATGTTTTGGTAAGTTACGTTATGTTATTCATTAAAATACTTTGTTTCTAATAACCACGATTTGAGCTGCTGCATCCCACTGAATGTCCAAATCGTTCTCCGTTGCGAAGAAACGAACCGGGATGAACAAACGGTTCTTTACCGAAATCGCAGCTACGTTCAAAGTGATTGTTTCGTTCTTACCACTCACCGATTTTGTAACCGTTTTGGATCCTTGCGAGATCGTGTAAACCGTATCACCCTTAGTGAGAAGGGCAGCGCCAGACTTTCTGTCAAAGCTCACTTTGTAGCCTAGTGCAGTTCCGACGCTATTAACCGGAAGAAGAACCGTGTTAGATTTCAACTGGGCAGGAACGTCAGACGGTACAAGAGTTCCATTGTAGAGAACGGAGATTCCTTTGTCCGTAGGCAAAGTAGCAGGTTTAGCATATTTTTGGAGTACACGGACTTTGTTTCCAAATTCGTCTACGATAACAAGCCGGCCATCGGCCAAAACCGTAACATCCGTAGGATGATTAAATTGAGCAGAACCCGTTACTCCGTTTTCCTTGCCGAATTCCGTTGGAACGCCAGCTAAAGTGGATACATTTCCATCTTTGATGATACGGATGACATGATTCAAGCTGTCCGCTACGATCAAGGATCCGTCTGCAGTTAATATCAGACCTTCCGGAGCGTTCAATCGGGATTGAGTGGCTGCCCCATCAACGTATCCACCTTCTACGTAAGGAGCTTGTTTGCCAAGGTCTCCTCCGCCTGCAACTGTCTTCACTGTATCGGCCGTGAAGTCGATATATCGAACCCTTTGATTGCCGCGGTCGCTTACATACAAATTACCCTTGGCATCAACAGCCAGTCCGCTTGGTTCGTTGAATTTCGCGGTTGCGATCTTACCCTCGTTATAATCCCCAGCCGTATCGACCGCACCCGGGAAATACTCGATCGTACGAGTGGAGGTAGCCGTTAAAGTCGTAACCGTACCATCGGATGTGATTTTCCGAATAACGTTGTTAAGAGTATCCGCCACATATACGTTTCCTTTGCTATCAACCGCAACATCGGATGGTTGATAGAAAGTAGCTTTAGCGCCAACACCATCAGCCAATCCAAGATTACCGTTACCCGCAATCGTGGTTACTGAGCCGTCTTTGGAAATCTTCCGAATAGCGTTGTTATTCGTATCGGCTACGAACACATTTCCTTGTGCGTCAATGGCCAGACCGGACGGAAGTTCAAATGCAGCTTTAGCCAAAACGTCATCGTTATATCCGCCGAGCGGAAGATTCGCCTCGTCTTCGCCCAAATCCAGACCCGTATATGCTTCGACTTTATCTACGGACACAGTGCGGATTAAATGATTCGCCGTATCGGAAACTAGCAATCTACCATCTGGCAACGCGACTGCCGATCTTGGATGGAAGAACGTGGCTTCACTCAGGGATCCGTTTCCATGGCCCAGTTCGGACTTGCCTGTCCAAGTGTGGACTTCGTAGAGCTTGGAGGACTTGGTCCAGTTTAAATCTGCCGCAGCAAATGCATACAGAGGAGAAGCGAACAACAAGGACACACTGAGAAGGCCTGCTATTAATTTTATTTTTTTCGGATTCATGTATTATGCTCCCTTAATAAATATCTTGGTGATTTCTAATTTACCTTGCGTTTGCGTCATATACCTCAATGATATAAGGCGTTCCTAACTTTCTTCCTGCAACATCTTCAACTTCCAGCCTATAGAAGTAGCCGGCCTGAATTGTATCGACAGGATTATTCATTTCGTCATAAAGATAATATTGATGTCCCAGTTCCGGATCTCTGATGTACAGATCCGCTGCTACCACTGTACCCGGTATACCGATGTAATAGTTAGTACTACCAGAGCGATAAGGTTCATCTAGAGTGTCATACTCTTCAGATTCCGACAAATATCTCGCAAAGAGATTCGGCCTCAAATCCAAATTCTCAGCGTCCACGCCGACGATCGCATACAATTCGTATACCTCAACAAACCCCGTTATTAGATCTGTTGAAGTAAGAGTGAGATGGTTATAGCCTGGCTGCAGGTTACCGAAGGTGTACGTACCATTTCCATCATCCGTCCAAGTTGCTTGCGATGCGGATTCGGAAGTGTGAACTACACCCGTGATGACATATCTCGAGTCGCTGGGCAGTGTTTTGCTTAGTGAATAGGTAGCACTTGTTACACTATTTGATGCATAGTATGAGCCTGAATCAGTTACCTGCCAGTTAAATGCCAAATCGCCGTCAAACTTCCATTCTGTTAACGGGTCGACATCAACTAACTTTTTAACGAGAATTTCATAGGTTTTAACGGTTGTTCCATCCGGTGCTGTAACTTTGATTTTGATCTTTGTGTCTCCCGGTAACAGAATTGCTCTATAACTATCATAGTAGGGCCATTCCCCATAAGTGACCATATCTGGAGTTGCTACGTCATCAGATGGACCATACACCTCTACGGTAAATGACTGACCCATTTTGGCCTCAGGTTTTACAAAGATGGAATCGTAATCGTAAGTATTATTAATGTATACGTTGTACAGAAGCGTATCCTGACTATAAAAAATATAAGACATATCCGATTCATCGCTAGGCCCCGGTAACGCATCAAGATTCACAAGGCTGGCATCCGTAGGAGCCGGTGACCGAATAATGTGAATCTCATAAGGAGTCAGATAAAAGTAATCAGAATAAGTGTGACCGATATAAAACACATTATCCGTCCCTGGCTTCAATTTCAAATCGCGAACATTTAGATCTGTACCGTCAACATCGTAAGTCTCGCCGTTATAGTCGTATACGATCCATCGTCCGATTGAAGGACCCGGATTGAGTGTAAGCTTCATCAAATCCGTGTCATAAGGAACTGTTGTTTCAAAAAAATCGGATTCATCAAAGCTAACCGGATTTGTGTCTAATTTAACCCCAATTAACTCCGGCACAATTGGATTCGAATAAAGATATATTTTATATACATCCCAATTTTTATCACCTGTAGCGGGACGGACAACCACATCAAACTCATTTAGTACCGGCTCTGATAAAGTTATGTTGCTGAGATTAGTGAGCAATTTCCCCAAATGATAAATCTCGACACGGTTGGTCGGGTCAGACAGATGTGTTGTGATATTGATTGCTGAAATCGTACTATCTAGATCTATCTCATTATAAAATTCTTTATAATCCGGAGCATAGGTAACAATATTTTCCGTTGGTGAAGATGTAGTAGTTACGGTTATATCCGAAGCAACCAACCCACTTGTCGGGTCCCCTCTGAAGATTGATAATGTGTACTTCTCTTTCTCAACGCCACTCGCGGATACTTTAATGTTAACAGTAGTAACAGGATCTGTTGCACTTGTATTCAAATGGATATATTGCTCGGTTTGATAGGAAGATTCGATGGTTGCACCATTATCAGCCGTCACTTCGATTTCAAGACCGGGCGGGACAAATCCGGACAAGTACCATGCATAATCTGGCAAGAAACTTTCATTCAATACCAAGGTATTGTAGTCTAATGGAACTTGTGCGACGTAAGTGTTCTGGCTCGTTTGCGCGATATTAATATAATTATAATCTACTACAAGGGAAAGATTAAGTGCGGAAATTCCCTTGCCGACAAACAGCGCTGAGGCTTCAACTAGTTCAAAATCTTCCTTTTCCACAACGATTAATGCATAATATTGCGCCGCGTTGTCAACGGGGATATTTTTCAACTCACCGCTCTTATTCCAAGTAGCCAGTGTTAGATTGTCGAATGAATATTCCGACGATGCCGACAACAAAGATGGAGCACTCATCGACGCCGACAGTAAAGATTGAATACTCATCGGTGCTATCGGTACAGATTTCATGTTCAGCATAGGACTATTTACCGCATTAAGACCCGCGTAAAATCCGCCGTAAAACAATGCAGACAGATCGACCGCTCTAATCGAATATTTCGTGTCATCGAACGCTAGCTGCATATTAAGCGAATTCACGTTCTCATCGACCTTTGCCTGATAAACGAAGGAGCCCAGATCAGTCCAATTAACAAATTGGTTGTTACTATCTTTCGCGCTCCAGCCCGTTATAAAACTTGATACATGGTCAGGAAGCGGTGTTGGCGTAGGTGTTGACGGTGGTGTTGACGGTGATGTTGACGGTGGTGTTGACGGTGGTGTTGACGTCGGCGTTGGAATAGCGTTTGACTGAGACTCCTTATCACGATCAGCTTTGTCTTTATTAAAGCGATCCTTCTCTAAGTCGGAAAGTTGTCTTTCGTACTCTTCCTTAGCTTTCTTGTTCTGCTCTTCCAAAGCCTTCCTATTGTCTTCTTCCTTATTCTTGCGAGCGGCTTCCAACTTATCTTGCAATTCTTTGTCCCGCCTGCTCTGCTCATCTTCCTTCTGCTTCTGCGCTTGTTCTAACGCTTCCTTGTCCTGTTGCTTCTGCTTTTCCTGCAGTGCTTTCTCTTCATCGGTTACCGTCAATGTCTTTTTGGAAATATCGACGTCCACGCCTGTTGTCGCTTTGACTTGGGCAACCAATTCGTTCAGTCTTTGTTGGTTGATGACATTACTTTCAAGGGCTTGTGTAATAATCGCCCCGACAATGTTGCCGACGTTATTCTTAAAGACTTCATTGGAAGCGTTCTGATCGATATCCTCGTATTGATTCGATTTAGCAATGTTTTCTGCTTGAATATCGTGGGAAGCTTGAACAATGGCAGAGACGATGCTTATATCGCTTTGCTGCATCAACAGTTCGAGATCGACTTGTGCGATCGTGATGTCAGACTCGCCTTCGTCATCTTTCGTGATTAAAGCATTTTGGGTTGGAAGTACATTTTGGGGCTCGTCGCCTGGCGCAGTCGATTGGGTGGTTACGATGCCGGCCGCAACCGTTAACCGTGTAGCCCCCGAGACTGGGTCAACGCTGACAAGAAGATGCGTACCCCGAACGCCCATGATCGCCGTCGGTGTCTCAAGAGTGAACTCGTCCTCTTTATTGGCGATCGACTTGACGTCTACCCAAGCCGAGCCGTTGAACATGCTAACCTTTGTTGTCGTACCCTTCTTGTTCGACAATTTGGAGAACGTCAGTGTTGTATTCGAGGAAACGGTCATCTTATCGTCCTCGGAAGTACCGTTAGCGAATTGCAGTATCGCTGAGCTGCTTGCTCCCACAGCGACAATATCGCCCTCGTTCAAGCTCATCTTGGCGAACGCCGTAAACTCCTTGGAGCCGCCTGCTTTCTTAACCTTGACCGTTCCTTTCATTTCCTTAATTACGGCTACACGCGACGAAGCGGCATATGTATCTTGTGCAAACACACCTAGCAGCGGCAGTGTCACTAACAACAAAGCCATAAATTGAATAATTCTTCTGCGCATCATGATTTCTCTCCCTTGAGATCTGGTTTTCCCTGCACTAATAGATATGGTTTCTATCAAGCAGCTTTTTCTCGCAATCTATCGCTACTATTTCTTTGTCTTGTCCTTGTCCTTGTCCTTGTCCTTGTCCTTGTCCTTGTCCTTGTCCTTGTCCTTGTCCTTGTCCTTGTCCTTGTCCTTCGTTCGCGTCCTCAAGCTTATTATTCTTTTCTTCCTTCTGTTTCCGCTCTTTTTCCAGCTTCTCTAGCAATTTCTCGTTTTGCGTACGTTTCTCTTCATCTTGCTTTTTGAGTTCTTCCGCTTGCTTCTTCGCATCTTCGTCCTTTTTGCGTTGCTCTTCCTGCTGACGTTTCTCTTGTTCAGTCAAATTTATTTCTTTTTTGCTCAAGTCAACCTCAATTCCGGATGACACTTTGACTGCGGCAAGAATTTGATTCAGCCGTTCTTGAGTAATCATATCGCTATTCAAGGCTTGTGAAATGATGGCGCCTACGATGTTTTCCACGTTTTTCTTGATCCGGTCTTGGTTTTCGAGATCATAACTAGTCAAATATAGTCCTAGCTTTTCATTGTTCTCTTTAATAATTTCACCAGAAGCTTCGACGATTGCCTGTATAATTGCCGTATCGTTCTGTTCCATCAGCAATTCGAGATTGACTGGCGCTATCGTAATTTCCGAATTTCCCTGTTGATCCTCGGAAAATAATGCATTTTGCGTAGGATACACGTCTTGGCTTGCGGGATTCGCCCGATCCGTTGACTGGGCCGCAACAACACCAGCCGCAACTGTCAAATGGGTTGCTGCTGATAGAGGATCTATGTCGACAAGCAGATGCGTACCCCGAACGCCCATAATCGCTGTCGGAGTCTCAATGGAAAACTCGTCATTATTGGAGGAGATTGATTTGACATCAATCCAAGCGGAGCCTTTGAACATGCTGACTTTGGTCGTCGTGCCTTGATAGTTCGACAGTTTTGAAAAGGTCAGCTTTGAATTTTCGGATACGGTCATTTTATCGTCCTCGGTCGTACCGTTCGAAAATTTAAGCTCCGCTGAGCTGCTTGCTCCTACGGAAACAATGTCGCCCTCGTTCAAGCTCATCTTGGCGAAAGCCGTGAACTCCTTGGCACCGCCAGCCTTCTTGACTTTAACCGTTCCTTTGAGTTCCTTAATGATCGCAACGCGGGAAGTAGCCGCAGATGTTTCCTCCGCTAATACGCTCAATACAGGCAGCGCAACCATCAATAAAGCTATAAATCGAATAGTTAGTTTTTTCATTAAACCCGTCTCCCTTTGAATCGACTGTTCCCTATTCTTTCAGACCAAGAACTTCATACACCCGAATCGGATGCGATTTCCCTTTGAACATACGGTCTTCCCCTTCATCGAAGCGGAAAAACTCTTTCGTCTTCTCATACACCTGCTCCGAGACGTGAACTTGCCCCTTCTTCGTCTGCGACTCGATCCTCGCGGCAATATTGACGTTATCGCCAATAGCTGTATAGTCGACCCGTAGATAAGAACCTATATTACCGACGACAACGTTACCGGTATGGATCCCGATCCCGACGTTAACTTCGCACTCGTATTTCTCCAATATTTCGTCGCGGATTTTATTCATGCCTTGTTGGATTTCGTAGGCGGTTTTGACCGCCATCCTCTCATGCTCTACCACCGTAAGCGGAGCGTTGAAAAGAATCATCGCCGCGTCTCCGATGAATTTGTCGATTGTCCCTTCATTGCTGAGGGTCGTCTCCGTAATCATGTTGAACATCGTATTAAGCGTATCGACAAGCTCTGGAGGCGTTAATTTCTCGGACAACGGCGTGAAGCCGCGGATATCCAAGAAAAGAATCGTGATCAGCTTCAAGTCGCCGCCCAACTTGATCTCGATGTCCTGAGCGACGATTTGTTTAACGAGATCCGGAGAGATGTAACGCCCGAACTGCCGGGTAACGAAGCTTTTCTGGACGCTGTCCATATATGACTTAAGGGATACGTTCGATAAGTAAGCCAGCATCATGGCAAGAAGCGCATATACGACGTTCATATGCAAGTTAGATGATTGATAGATTGCATATTGACCGTACAGAACACCCGCGAATAAGGCCAGGAAGATAAGAATGGAGTAAATATTCTTTAGTCTCCACGGCAAATATACGAATAATGCAAAGAGCAACGTAGACAAAACTAGCTCCGACCAATTCGGAGTATACGATACGTCTGTTCCCTTCAGTAATTGATTCGTGATGTTAGCATGCGCGTAGACGAGCTTAAATTCTTTCTCGATCGGCGTTGTTCCTGTATCTTGTCCTCCGTCGCTGGATAAACCGACAGCTGTAAAGCCGATGAAAACAATCGCATCCTTGAACCAATCCGCAGGAATGTCACCGTTCAATACATCAAGAAACGAGAAAGTCGTAAAATCATCCGTAACGAGTTGATAGTCAATGGTTATCGTATTTTTCGCTACGTTTTCCTTAGTTTTCATCGGATCCGTCATGCCGTCATACTTGCTTAAATCCGCCCCCGCCATTTCTGCTGCTTTATAAGCCAATGATGGAATGACCTGGCCATTCTCATCCTGAATCTTCAGCCACGTCTGTCTGATGACGCCATCCGGACTACTGACCTTATTGATGTGGGCTTGTTGAGTCAGTTCCGCGAACTGTTCATAGGGTCTTAAGATCGAATTCGCTTTGATAATTTCATCCCGCTTCGCAATGGAAGTGCTGAATACATCTCCCATATTCCCTACAACGGGTAAAATGACATTCGGATAAGCAGCAAGCGCCTCTGCGAAAGCCATATCGCTGTCAGGGTTGTCGCTCTGTTCGCTGAACACGATATCGAATGCGATGGCTTTAGGAATATTTCTTTCTTGGTTCAAGTTCGCCAAGAAAGGGGCGTAGACAGCTCTATCCCAGGGGAATCTTCCCAAAGCTTCTAAAGAAGCATCGTCTATCGTGACCACTACGATCTTGGGATTCTCCAAGTGATCCGCAGCTTTCTCCATGCTGAAATCAATCAACAAGTTATCGATTCTCTGCAGAGAGTGCGATTGATAGATAAAATAAACCGCGACCAAAAGCACAATATTCAATACGATGGCAATTCTCTTAATCTTTTCTTTCAAACGATATCCCGCCCGCCCTATGTAAATGGAACCAATTACCTCTTATTATAGCGTAGGCAATAGGATTTTTGTTGGATTTTAGCTAAAAAATGACTTTTATGACGCAAGTCATTACAATCACGACAAAAAAGCCCTTCCCTAGGTCACATTACCTAGAAAAGAGCTTTTTATTTTCCAAAATTTGTTACATATTAAACTTGGAATCGGCTACTTTGATGGAGTCCGTCGGACACCCGTCTGCAGCGTCCTGCAAATCGTCATAAAGATCTTCCGGGATTTCGGTATTGCCATGGTTGCCATCGCTTCCGTAAATCGTTTCCGCAAGGCCTTCATCGTCGTAATCATAAATGTCAGGAGCAGTTGCGCCGCATGCGCCACAAGCAATACATGTGTCTTTATCTACGTAAGTATACTTAGCCATGAGTTAACCTCCTAAATTCATTCCGTGTCATTAACAATAATAGACCACTACTGTCCAATATAATACAAAATGAATGCGATATCAAACGAAATTGCAGATCATACCCATCGCAGACCGTACTTAATAATCATTCTCACCATCGACCGGTTTTTCACGCAAGAAATCTTTCTGAAGGGACGTTCCCCTTATTTTTTTGTTCCGGATTAACGTCGATGGATCGTCGCCTAGCATACCCGCCGTTAGAATGGCGTTTTCACCGTACTTATCCCTTAGCAGGTCCATAGCCGTTACTAGTTTATCTTTTCGAGGCTTCTCTTCATAGGAAAATAAATCCAACTGCAGCGGCGTCTCCTCTTTGGATGCCAAATTTTGCAAAGTGATGCCTAACAATCGAACCGGATCCCCCTCTTTCCAATGAGTTTCCATTAGTCGGCAAGCAACTTGATAAACGTCTTCAACGGTATCCGTCGGAATAGCCAAAGTCGATGACCTGGAAATGGTGCGCATGTCCGGATCCCGTATCGTAATTTGAACGGTTGAGCTTACCATCCGCTGGTGCCTCAGTCTCCGGGTAGTCTGATCCGCCAGATTTAGCAGCACGCGCCGGTATTGCTCTCTCCCGGTCAAGTCGGCGGGAAGAGTCGTCGTGTGCCCGATCGATTTGGGAGCTTCTTGGAGCGGCTCAACCGGCGAGTCGTCCAGACCGTTAGCGGCTAGCTTCATCCATGACCCGTATATTCCGAACCTGTCTGTCAGCACTTGCTCGTCAGCGGCGGCTAACTCGCCAATCGTCCGAATGTTAAGCCGTAGTAGTTTGTCCGCCGTGCGCGAACCGATTCCGTACAATGTTTGGCAGGGCTTGTGCCAGAGCAGCATAGGCACTTCGCGTCTGCGGAGAACGGTAATCGCATCGGGCTTGCGCATGTCGGAGGCCATCTTGGCCAGCAGCTTGTTCGGCGCAATTCCGATCGAACATGGCAGCGATAATTCCTCCCGTACCCGCCGCGCAATGGTTTCCGCTATCTCAAGCGGCGTCCCGAATTGCGAACTCCCCGTAATATCGAGAAAGCATTCGTCGATCGATACCGCTTCGACTTGCGGAGTATAATTGCCTGCTATTCGCATAAAACCCCGGCTATACTTACGGTAAAGATCGAAATCCGGGGAGATCAAGATCAATTCGGGGCATATGCCGGTCGCCTGACGGACGGTCATGCCCGTTCGTACGCCCATTGCGCGTGCCTCATAGGAGCTCGTAACGACAATGCCTTTGCGCAGCTCCACGCTTCCCGCTACTGCCGTTGGTTTCCCCTTGTACGTGTCCGGCTCTTCGGCGGCATGAACGGAGCAATAAAACGCGTTCATATCGATGTGAAGAATAATTCGCCGTTTGTTCGCGCCTTCGCTCACGTCCATCCCTCCTTCGTCGCCTCTAATTATACAGAGGTTGGGAACGCCGAGGCAACGTACGGTTGCTCTCTACATTTAGTGCAAGAAATGCTATAATAGTTTCACCTGTTTTTACTTAAGGAGGCCTTCCGGTTACGCATGTCAACTCCCCTATCTATATTCGATACCACTTTGCGCGATGGCACGCAAGGAGAAGGTATCAGCTTAACGGCTGAGGACAAAGTCAAAATCGCCCTGAAGCTAGATGCTTTGGGCGTCCATTATATTGAAGGCGGCAATCCCGGCAGCAACAGCAAAGACATCGAGTTCTTTCGCCGCGTTCGGGAATTGAAGCTGCAAGCCAAGCTCGCGGCGTTCGGGAGCACCCGGCGGAAAAACAGCTCCTGCGAGCAAGATATTAATCTGAAGCATCTGATTGAGTCGGGTGCCGGGGCGGCAACTTTGGTCGGTAAATCTTGGGACTTCCATGTGCATACGGCGCTTCAGACGACCTTGGAAGAAAACTTGGCGATGATCTACGAGTCGCTTGCGTACGTGAAAAATAGCGGGATGGAAGCACTGTTCGATGCCGAGCATTTCTTCGACGGTTACAAAGCCAATCCCGAGTATGCGTTAGCCGCGCTTGCCAAAGCCAAGGAAGCGGGAGCCGCGTGGATCGTGCTCTGCGATACGAACGGCGGTACGCTGCCCGGAGAAATCAGCGAAATCGTAACGCGGGTTGTATCAACCATTGACGCTCCGATCGGCATTCATACGCACAACGATTGCGAATTAGCCGTCGCTAATACCTTGGCAGCCATTACGGCTGGCGCCCGTCAAATCCAAGGTACGATTAACGGCTATGGAGAACGCTGCGGGAACGCGAATCTCTGCTCTATTTTACCGACTCTTCAGTTGAAAATGGGTTACAGATGCGTCAGCGAAGAGCAATTGAAGACGCTCACCAGCGTCGCCCGGTATGTCGGCGAGATCGCGAACGTGCACATGCCTGTGAATCAGCCTTATGTCGGCAACGCCGCATTCGCTCACAAAGGCGGCATCCATGTGTCCGCGATCATGAAAGATTCCAAAACCTATGAACACATTGAGCCCGGTCTCGTCGGCAATAAGCAGCGCGTTCTCGTCTCCGAGCTGGCGGGTCAAAGCAATATTTTGTCCAAAGCGCAGGAAATGGGACTCGAAGTCAACTTGGAAGGCATGAAATCCCGGGATGTCATTGACCGGATCAAGGAGCTTGAACATCAAGGGTATCAATTCGAAGGCGCGGATGCTTCTCTTGAATTGCTGCTCCGGGATGCTTATGGCGGATCGGCTAAAGTATTTACCGTTGATTCCTTTAAGATCATGGTTGAGAAAACGGCAGGCGAGCTGGTCACCGAAGCTATCGTGAAAATTACCGTCGCCGGGGAACAGGTTTATACCGTTGCGGAGGGAAATGGACCCGTGAACGCGCTGGATAACGCGCTGCGCAAAGCGCTATTTCAGTTCTATCCGGGAATCCACGATATTCATCTAACGGATTATAAGGTGCGCGTGCTTGATGAGAAGGATGCAACCGCCGCGAAAGTGCGCGTATTGATCGAGTCGACTGATTTCAAAGATACCTGGAGCACGGTAGGTGTTTCATCGAACGTCATCGAAGCGAGCTGGGAAGCGCTTATCGACAGCATTCGCTACGCCCTCCTCGGCATGGTGAAGGATGAGTCCGCTCCCGAGCTTTCTCGAGGCGCGCAGGGATTAGTGAATCATTAGCCATTAGGATGATTTCCAAGAGAGGCTTCGGCCTCTCTTTTTTATTTGGGACGATTTTGCGCCAGACCGCCTCGGTTAAGAATTTATTACCTCTTGCAAATAGATTTCCCATTGCTCCCGTTCTATGACCCCTTCTATACGGTGCCGAATAACCCCGTTCCGATCGATGATAAAGCTTATCGGATAAGAGAACACCTTATATAAATCTCCAACATCGCCTTTCGCATCCGTCAGCACGGGAAAGACAAGCTGCTGCTCCTTGACGAAATCTTTGGCTTCTCTTAGCTTATCGTACTTGGTCGCGTTGACCGCATAGAAGTCCAACTTATCCTTGTGCTGCTCATATATATCCTTGAGATCCGGTGCTTCCACCTCGCATGGACCGCACCATGCCGCCCAGAAGTTAATGATGAGCACTTTATCTCTCTTGCCGCCGACTTCGTAAGACGTGGATCCATCCAGTGAAGCGAGCTTAAACGACGGGGCATAGCGATTTTCCTTGGGTGCCGGCGTAACCGGTATATCCCCCTCCGCTCTTCCTTCGACGTTACCGCCCGTTATTTGGCCTGCAGGCTCTTTGCCAGGGGCATCCCATACCCACACTGCTACGAGCGCGGCCAGTAGCAAGCCTAGAATGATTACATTTCTTTTCATGCGGATTCTCACTCTTTTCCAAGCATAGATGTTTTCCTTAATCTTACCGCATATCAGCTCGCGGTTCCAACTTCAGCTTCGCGCCCGCCTGTTCCGAATGCAAGCACCAATTAAACCCTCTTCATATGTGCATATCGGATTGTTCCGGCGGGAACCTTATTCCTGTTATTGACTGCGCATGTTACAAGGAGGAATTCGGATTGTCCGCCACAACGAAATCCAAGCGCAAGCTAAGCGTGACTTTCACAAGCGATATGACTTCTCAAGCTACATCCGAGAAAGCCAAATCTTCCCCTAATGCCGGAGGCGGGCGCAAAAACAAAGTCTGGGAATATATTGCCCTCTCGACCGTACCTTTAGTGCTCGTACTCGGCAATTCCATGCTCGTCCCCATTTTACCCACTCTAAGAAGAGAACTGGGCATATCCCAATTTCAAAGCAGCTTGGTTATCAGCTTATTCTCCGTCTCGGCAGCACTCATCATTCCGATCGCCGGCTACTTATCCGATCGATTCAGCCGGAAAGCCGTAATGATCCCTTCTCTGATTGTATACGGGGGAGCTGGAATTCTGGCCGGTTTCGGTGCGGTATGGGATTCCTATGGCGTTCTGATCGGCGCTAGAGCCCTTCAGGGAATTGGAGCTGCGGGTACTGCGCCTATAGCCATGGCTCTGGTCGGCGACTTGTATAAGGACGGGCAAGAAAGTCAAGCGCTCGGCCTCATCGAAGCGGCCAATGGCTCAGGCAAAGTAATTAGTCCTATTCTGGGCTCGCTCTTGGCGATTATCGTCTGGTATGCCGCATTCTTTGCCTTCCCCGCTTTTTGCGTGCTTTCCTTGCTTGCCATCCTATTCCTAATCAAAGAACCGAAACGCAAAGAGCCGCCGAAGCCCCTTAAACAATACATCCAATCCATTCGCCGCATCTTCGCCAAGGACGGGCGTTGGCTTATCGCATCCTTCTTCGGGGGATCGTTGGCTTTGTTTATTTTGTTCGGGGTCCTTTTCTTCCTGTCGGATATATTGGAGCAGCCGCCTTATACCATTGAAGGGGTACGCAAAGGCTTTGTTCTGGCCATTCCGCTCTTCGGCATGGTGACTACAGCTTATATTACGGGAACGGTCATCCGCAAGAACGGCGTGCTTATTCGGTGGCTAATGAATATCGGCTTGTCATTGATGGTCGTTTCTTTAGCCCTCGCCATCTGGTTTAACACGAATCTGTACTTGTTTATCGGGCTGTTGACCGTAAGCAGCATCGGTACCGGATTGTTGCTTCCTTGTCTTAATACGATGATTACCGGCGCGGTTGAAAAAGCCGAGAGAGGGATGATCACATCCCTTTACAGCAGTCTGAGATTTTTCGGCGTCGCATTCGGCCCTCCCCTATTCGGATGGTTAATGGGAATATCGCACCGAACGGTATTTATTACCGTCTCCGCATTATCCTTAATTGCGCTTTGCTTAATTTTTTTCATGGTCAAGCCAGGAAAACAAGTTCAGTAGAGGTTGTCCGCCTCACCGACTTCCCTCATACTAGAAGCAGGGGGGATCTCGGTAATGGAGTATGCAGTATCGGTCGTGTTGAATCAGTGGTTGGAAAATGATTTGTTGTCCGCTTGCCGCCTGCGGCTGCCCTACGAATCGTGCGGCATCCTGTATGGCGAAGAATCCGAAGGAAACGTCATCGTAGATGGATACAGCCTCATTCGCAATGCTTCAGCTTCCCCCCTCGACACCTTTTCTTTTCATCCGGAGGACTGGGTTTCCGCTTATTGCCAAGCACAAAAAAACCAACGAAATATCGTCGGCTTTTTCCATACGCATCCGCAAGGATCCGCACTTCCAAGTATGAGAGACAAAAAGGAATCCATTCCATGGCGTACCTATTGGATTGTCAGCTTCGATGGGGGCAATAGCGAGATTGCCGTTTATCGGCGGTGCGCCCATGAACGATGGGTTGCCCTGCCGATCAAACGAGAGCCGTAGTAGTCAATGTCGGCTTAAATAAGCATACAGCTCTCCGAGAGAAGTAACCTGCCGATCAGCGATTAATTTAAGAAATTTAAAGTACAGCTTGGCGGTCATCACCGAATCATGAAGCGCATGATGACGCTCTGTAATTTCCACGCCATAACGTTCCAGCACTTCATCCAAACCATAATGGATCGCCTTAGGCTCCAACCATTTGGCAATCATCATCGTATCGACGATTCGATGAGTCAGGTTTACTTTCGACGTACGCCAAAGCGCAGCATTCAAAAATTGTTTATCGTGCCCGCTGCCGTGAGCTATTAACACTCGTTTGCCGGCGAAATCCATGAAATCATGCAACACTTGCATTAAATCCGGTGCATTCTCGGCCATCTCATTCGTAATTCCGGTAAGCTCCGTAATATGCCTGGGTACTTTTCTTTTTGGATTTACAAGCTGATAGAACGGCTCGGCCTCCTCGAAGTTACCTCCACGAATGTACACTCCGCCAATGGACAGAATTTCATCCCCATTGTACGGATTGAACCCGGTCGTCTCCAGATCGAACACGACCGCTTCCATATCCGATAGTTGCATTTCAAGCGAACTTTCCTTGCGTTGATCCCGTGAAATGGAACGAATAAAGGCCATTTGCTGGGCATTGGATGCACCGAGCATGGATGCAATGGCCGGAGTAAGTCCGCCCATTTTGTATAGATGCCACATTCGACCCATTGAATTCATATCTTTGAGTTCCTTCATAACCTTCACCTCCCGCCGAAGCGGCGCTGCAACTCCCTTTGAACTCTGCGTTGAATTTTTTTGCCGGTTTTCAGTGCTTTTTTCAGCGGTACCGTCATTTCCTTCGTCAATTGCTCAGCCGAGAGTTTCCCCGTTCCGGTCAATTGACCCTTATCATTTGTCACCGTAGTTAGCATTCTCATTCGCAGGAAGAAGGAAAAAGCCTCTGATGCATCGCTAGCATCTTCCGCAGTTAGCAATTTAGCTTCCCGCAAAGCCCCAATGCGTCTAAGCGTACTTGTTTCGCGAATCCCGGCCTGTACCGCCAGCAGCCGGAATGCGTTAACCATCGGGATATAGGCACCGTATTTAATATCCAAGCTGCCTGCGTTTTCTCCGTATCTTTCCGTAAGCAATTGACCGAAAACTCCTACGAGCACTTTGTGCCGAAGCGTATTTTCCATCATTCTCCGGGCAATAACGGGGTGGCTAAGCATATCGTTGTAAAACCGATCCTGCAATTTGCCGGCAAGCGCGAAATCTCCCGCAACCGGACGCCCATCGGCGGCAATGAGAAGGTAGCGAACATTTTCCCAGCTCGGCTCCGTAAACCATCCGTCGATTTTCTTTTCCCAATCTTTAAGCGATAAGCACCATGCCGGATTCGACGCAATAACGCTTCCTTCGCATGGGGGATACCAAAGTGCGATTAGATGCCGGACTGCCGTTTCGGCAAATAGAGGAAAGAATTTACGGCACTGCTCTTCCTCGGTCTCATTAGATGCGTTCGCATATACAAGACCGCTGTCTTGATCGCTGCTCAGCGTCTGTTCAAACCTGCCGCCACTGCCATACAGCATATACGTATAAGGCACGGGAGGGGCGCCATGCCCCAACCGTGCCAAATCGTACTCAGCAAGCTTTAATACTTGAGTGATTAGAGCGTCATGAAGCTCATTCAGCGTCTCAACCACCGCATTAACGGGAGAAGTGGACAATTCCGCGATAAGCCGGTTTTGTTCCTTTTCCCTGATACGTCTCAATTGTTCCAGATCATCGGCGCCGGTGATGTCAAGCAACCGCTTCTCCCTCATGGGATTGGACATGCGGTTTGTACCCCTCCTGTAATTACGCCGGCGATAGGGCTATCAATGAATTAGACCGACGTGCCTGCTTTTTTCATTTGCTCCGGATAACCGTAGTTACCGTGTTCGCTCAAATCCAAACCGATAATTTCTTGCTCTTCCGTTACGCGGAAGCCGATCACTTGTTTCACTACCCACAGGATAACGAAGGAAGCGATAAAAGCGAAAGCGCCGCAAACGACTACCGATTCGAATTGAACCCAAAGCTGTTCTCCGTTGCCGCCGGTAAACAAGCCCGGCTTACCGATTCCGACTTTTTTGACCAACTCTTCCGTTGCAAATAAACCATTCGCCAACGTTCCCCAAACTCCTGCCGCTCCGTGAACGGAAAGCGCGAAGATCGGATCGTCCACTTTGATTTTTTCGAAGAATTTGGCGCTGAAGAATACAAGCACGCCAGCTACGAAGCCGATGACAACCGCGGCCCAAGGATCTACATAAGCGCAAGAAGCGGTGATGGCTACCAGACCGGCCAATGCTCCGTTGAGCATAGCCGTGATATCCGCTTTGCCGTTAACGAGCCAGGAAATCAACAGCGCCGCTACCGCGCCTGCCGCCGCGCCCAATTGCGTGTTAAACGCTACGTATCCGAAGAATCCGTCGCCGACCGCAACTGTGCTACCTGCATTGAATCCGAACCAGCCTACCCATAGAATTAATACCGCCAGTGCGGTAAATACTTGGTTATGACCGAGAATCTCATTGGAAGATCCGTCTTTGTTGAACTTGCCAATACGAGGTTTCAACAGAATTGTAGCAGCCAAAGCAGCCATAGCTCCTGTTAAATGAACAACGGTCGAACCTGCAAAGTCTTGCGCTCCGTCCTTAGCCAACCAACCGCCTGCATTCCAAACCCAGTGAGCGATCACCGGATAAATAACGGATGCGAAGAAGAGGGTGAAGATAAGGTAAGCGGATAATTTAGCACGTTCTGCGAAACCGCCCCAAGCGATGGAAAGCGATACTGCAGCGAACGCCAGTTGGAATACGAAGAATATAGATGAAGGAAGGGCTTCTCCTTCAGCGGCTCCAAACGATGGTTCAAAGAAAAAGCTGCCTAGGCCGATGAATTTATTTACGGAGTCCGACGCTTCGCTGCCGAACGTAATTCCGTAACCGACTGCCCAATAGACCAATGAAGCAAGACCAACCGTAAAGATTGTTTTACCGGCCACGTGCCCGGCATTCTTCATTCGGGTCGACCCGGCTTCCAGTAGAATAAAGCCGCCTTGCATGAGAATGACTAAGATTGCCGCAAGCATTACCCATAATGCGTTAAGTCCCATGTTAAGCTGTCCTGCCGATGGATCCTCTGCGAACGCGATTGTCGGGAAAAGCACGAGAAGAGCACCCAACGAGATTAGACTTTTCTTTACCACCACTGACCACTCCCTACGTGTAATGTTTCATAACATCTTAAGAAAGCCTTAGTGTCATTATAGGTTGATCTTTAGGATTTGACAATATGGTTTTCGCAAAAAAATTCAATAATTAAGCCAAAAATCTAACATTAACTATAAAAAGGGGGCTGAATGTTAGGATTTAGACCATAAAAGCCCATTTTTACACTGGTTTGTCCGCCATTACACCCCCATTAAACCCGTTATCCTTCTATCTAATGCACCTCCCATTGTACATCAAACTAATTAATGTAAGTTAATATTCCATTCTGTCCATAAATTACTGTAGAATGGGGATAAAATAGCTTAAGCATCACGTTTGACTGTACGGTTCTCCATTCGGTATGATAGAGTCGTACGGCCACAAGCAGGAAAGAAAGGTGAGCTCGATGCGAAATGGATCGATGAATGCCCCACGCCTGTACCGGATCGGAGAACTTTCCGCTTTAGCCGGTATTAGCCCGCGTACAATTGATTACTACACAGGTCTCGGTCTGTTGGCCCCTGCCAAAAGGTCAACCGGAAATTACCGGCTCTATGATGATGAAACTTTGTCGCGCATTCGCCGTATTGAACAGTTAAAGGCGCAGAAATATTCTTTGGAAGAAATTCGCGAGCAGTTCTCTTCATTGAACCGGGTCGTTACGGATGAAACCGTAACCCGCAAACTCGCGGAGCTGCAAACCCATTTGACCCAGTTGGAACGGGAAGTCAAGGAGTTAGAGCCCGTATTGGATCAATTGAAGCCGCAGCAAGCCAAACGACTATTCCGCGCTATCACACCCCAGACAGCAGCCTGCGTAGAGGCGCTTCTCCTGCTTTTGGGGAAGAGTAACTTCATGTAGCTCGGTTCACATTAAACATCCTTTAAGACGGAGGGAATACATCCATGTTTTTTCACCCGATGGACTTTCTGATCATCATTGCTTTCTTATTGTCGCTATGGGCACAGTTCAGAGTGAAAAGCACCTTTAACCGTTGGTCTGAAGTAAAGAGTGCCGGAGGGTTGACCGGATATGATGCGGCTCGGCGCATGCTGGACCGTAACGGGCTGCACGACGTACCGATCGAACCGGTACCCGGCAGGCTTTCCGACCACTACGACCCTATTCACCGTGTCGTACGCCTATCCGAGCCGGTATACTACGAGAACTCCATCTCCGCGTTATCGGTCGCCTGCCATGAAGTCGGCCATGCGATTCAGCATTCGCAAAGCTATCCGATGCTGGTACTGCGCCACAGAATGTTTCCTGTCGTTCGCTTTGCTTCCGGGATTGCGCCCTTCTTGCTGATTGCAGGCATTCTGTTCCACGCATTGAATCTTATCGGCTTCGGAATCATCTTCTTCTCGGCCGCGGTAGCATTCCAGCTCGTCACGCTGCCTGTCGAATTTAATGCCAGCTCGCGCGCTCGCGATCTGATGATCTCCGAAGGCTTCATCACGCAGGACGAAGAACAGGGAGTTGCCAAAGTATTGAACGCCGCCGCGCTGACGTATGTCGCTGCCGCATTGATATCGCTCCTCGAGCTCTTGAAGTACATCATGATCTTCACCAGCAGCCGCGAAGAGTAAATGCACCTATTCGAAAGCCCCGCCATTAGGCAGGGCTTTTCGTTTGTGTATCAGATTGATGAATATCCTCTCGGTATCATCACTGCTTGTACTGATTTTTGAAAAACTCGAGCAAGAACTTATGGAACATCTGAACGACCAACGGAAGCTTCTCTCCCGATCGTCGGATGAGGCCGATCGTTCGGGTGACGTGCGGCTCGCTCACTTTTACAACCGCAGGCATCATAGTGCTCGTTTCAAACATCGCCATTTCAGGCAGCAGGCTTACGCCCATTCCCGCGGCAACAAGTCCGCGAATCGTACCCGCCTCTTCGCCCTCGAATCCGATTTTGGGCGTGAAACCGGCCTCCTTGCAGGCATCCCATACAATAGGCCGCAAAGAGTAGCCCGAGCTGAACAATACGAAGGTCTCATCCTTGAGTTCGCTTAGCTTGATGGAATCCTCCAAGGCCAGCCTATGATTAACCGGGAGAATCGCGAACAACTCCTCCGTCAGTACGACTTCGCCCGTCACATGTTCATTCTTCTCCGGGTAAGGCGAGATAAACGCAAGATCGACTTCCGCATCGGCCACGTCGCGGATCAGGGATGGATACATCCCTTGACGGAACCGGAATTTCACGTTGGGATGAAGCTTACGGAAAGCGGCGACGACTTGGGGAACAAGATTTATCCCGAGGCTATGGGGAAACCCAAGCCTTATTTCACCTACTTCGGGGTCCAGAAATTCGTGAATTTCCATAACCGCCCGATCCAAGTCACCGAGCAACGCTTCCGCACGCCTAAGGAACAACTGGCCGACGGGAGTCAATTGAACATTCCGCCCTCTCTGCATGAAGAGACGAATGCCTAGCTCTTCCTCCAAGCGGTGGATTTGCCTGCTGACCGCGGACTGGGCAACATGCAGCTCCTCTGCGGCCTTGGTTACGTGCTGAAGCCGTGCTACCTGCACGAAATATTGTAGCTGCCTTAATTCCACTAGGATGACCCCTTCCATGCCCACCCGCTTGTTCCAAAGATTGGACAAGGGTATTCGATAACGATTATAATGATTAAGGCTAACCTTATCAATGAAGGAGGAATATATTCATGTCCCAAGAACGCACAGCTACGCTCAAAGGCAATCCAATCACGCTAATTGGTCCCGTATTGAAAGCCGGAGATTCAGCTCCCGATTTCACTCTAAACAAAAACTTGTTGGAAACATCCTCGCTGAAGGACTTCGCAGGCAAGGTTAAATTGATCAGCGTAGTCCCTTCGATCGATACCGGCGTATGCGACGCGCAAACCCGCCGTTTCAACGAAGAAGCGTCGAAACTGGGCGACAACGTCGTTATCATTACCGTCAGCGCAGACCTCCCATTCGCGCAATCGCGCTGGTGCGCAGCAGCCGGAGTCGATCGCGTGTTCCTGCTGTCGGATTACAAAGAAAATAGCTTTGGAAAATCTTACGGCGTCCTCATTAAAGAACTTCATTTGGATATGAGATCGATCTTTGTTGTGGACACTAACGATAAAATTACTTATGTGGAAGTACTTAAGGAAATGACTGAACATCCGGATTACGACGCAGCCGTTGCGGCTGTGAAAAGCCTGATCTGAGAAGCATGCCGAACGCCGAACAAATACAACAAAAGCGAGGTAAGGCCAAGCGCCTTCCTCGCTTTTTATTTGGTGTTGATTACATATCTACGTTTTGTAGGAAGACAGCTTTCTATCCAGAACGCTATAAATATCCTGAATGATCCGATAATTCGCACCCAAATCACCAAGCGATCCGCGGGATGCCGAATAAATATCGACTGCAGTGTTGCCCGGGCTTGTACCGACCAATTGAATCGTAATATCCATCGTACGGCCGGACATTGTCTTCTTCTCCATAACGATCTCACCGACCGTCTGAACTTCGTGAAGAACCTTATAGCCCTTCATTTTCTTCAGAATGGAACTGACTTCGTCCCAAGCACGATCCTTCGAAAGCCGGTAATAATGAGACTTAAGCTTAGGATCTTTTGCCTTATCGCTAGTATGTTCGTGGCTGCGGATCAAACCGAGCAGCAATCGCTTCAATGCTCTCTCTCCCTCCGAGTACCCTTGGCGCTACATTCTATCTTACCACGCCTGACCCGGGGATTAAAGTCCAAGGATAGAAAAAACCCGCCAATGCCGTCCGACGTGCATGTTTCTGAACCTGCTTTGGCAGGTGGGTGCCCGCAGCATGGCTTTTGACTTCCCTTTTCGGGGGCATGTCAGCCGCTTGGCAATCTAGAGCTCCCTTGAAACAAACATTGGTTCAAAACAATTAAGCGTCGTAACGTACATGGCAGGAATAATCTAATTATATGCAGGTGGATAAGAAAAGTAAATTGCCAATCCTTAGGTTTGTTTCTCTTCTTCATCGGGTTCGGAGCCGCTCTCCGTCTCGGCCGCTTCCTTCAACAGCATCATCTTCTGGATGACCAGATTAAAGTTGTAGAAGGTATAAACGGCAATAATGCTTCCGAAGAAGAAAGGGATAAGGAACGTGAACCTGGTACTGATGAATAAGACAGCCGCTGCTCCAATAGCCATGATAATAGACCGTATAGGACGACCGATTGTCAAAATAAGCGCATTCTTGAGCAATTGAATCGTCTTCATATGGAAATGGGACAATAGCGAGAAGAAATGCAGCAAAGAAATGAGCAGCATGAACATTAATGCGATAAATAAGTACGCGATCAGTTGAAATCCGGTCATCTGCTTTAAGTAAACCTGGTAATCAATAATCAATATCGCGAACAATAGCGCATAGAAAATTCCGCCGATCATAGCTTGCTTAAAGTTATGCTTGTAGCTGCGGAAGAACGTTTTCAAGAGTGGAACATCGGTATCACCCAAAACCCATTTCCGGGCGACCGAGAACATCGCGGAGGTCGCCGGAAACAAGGTGAAGGGCGCTAAGATGGCCAACAGGATGATGATTTGCTTCAATTGATCTGGATTTTGCGCATTAAGCAAACTTAACATCATCAGCCAAAACGGAAATGATGTGAGAAGCCATAATACATTCGTAACCGACAACCTCATAATCCACTCGGACAGCCGGTAGAAGCCACCCATCATGCCCCGCATTTCCATGGGGTTTCCTCCCTGATGACAAACGTCAGTAACCTTCGAATTCAAGCAACAACCGCTTTATATGCTCTTAATGGTTAAATTTTAACGAAATCTTCGTTACGGGAGCTGCTGCCGCGAGATTCATCCCGGCGATCCGTGCGCCCGCCGCGATTCGCATCGCGATAGCTGCTATCGTCACGGCCGGTGCCGGAGCGGCTGCCGCCGCCACTGTACGGTTTACGTTGTTGACCGCCGTAGCCGGAACCGCCGCGTGAGTCGCTGCGTCCTTGCCCTTGGCGCCAAGCTCCTTGACCGCCGCTGCCCCCGCCGCCATAACGCCGTCCGCTGCTGCTGCCGTAGCCGGAACCGCCGCGATTGCCTTCGAATTTACGTTTCTTGCCGCGAACGGGATCCTCGGGCGTCAACTCAATGTTAACATCCTTCTTGTCGCCGGTAAGCAACTTCATTGCTGCTGCCAGCAATTGAACGGAATCATATTGCTCAAGAAGCTGCATAGCTACCCATTTGAATGGAGTAACGTCTTCTTCGGTGCGAACGGTATCCATGATGCGCTCTGCCATCAGCTTCTGCTTGCCTTCCATCGCTTCCGACAGAGTCGGCAGAATCTTCTTCGTAATGCGGTGACGGGTAACCTTCTCGATGAAATGCAGGTGATCCGTTTCACGGGCGGTTACGAAAGACCACGCCGTGCCTTCTCTTCCCGCACGTCCGGTCCGACCTATACGGTGAACGTAACTTTCCGGATCTTGCGGCAAATCGAAATTGATAACGTGGGTTACGCCGGAAACATCTAATCCGCGGGCTGCAACGTCCGTTGCGACCAACACGTCGATGCTGCCGTCACGGAACTTACGCATAACCGTATCCCGTTGATTTTGCGATAAATCGCCATGCAAGCCATCGCAAGCATATCCGCGCTTCATCAAGGCTTCCGATAGCTCGGCCACACGGCGTTTCGTACGACCGAAGATGATAGCCAGCTCAGGCGGTTCCATGTCAAGTAAACGGCATAGTCCGTCGAATTTCATTCTCTCCTGAATTTCAACGTAAAATTGCTGAATCAAAGGCGCGCTGAGCAACTTAGATTGCACTGCTATATGTTCCGGATTCCTCAGGAACTGTTGCGCCAGCTTCTGGATGTTCGTGGGCATCGTGGCCGAGAACAGCAAGGTTTGGCGTTCTTCCGGCACGAGCTTCAATATGGACTGAATGTCATCCATGAAACCCATATCCAGCATTTCATCGGCTTCATCAAGAACGACGGTACGAACATCGTCCAGGCGAATCGTCTTGCGGTTGATGTGGTCGAGCAATCGACCCGGCGTTCCGATAATGATCTGCGGCTTCCGCTTCAAGGAGCGGATTTGACGTGAGATGTCTTGACCGCCATATATAGCCAAGGAACGAAGTCCCTTGAAACGTCCAAGCTTCTCGATTTCTTCCGATACCTGAATGGCAAGCTCCCGAGTCGGGGCCATGATCAGGGCAACGATGCGATCTTCTGTTGCTGCGATCTTGCTGATAAGCGGTACTCCGAATGCAGCGGTTTTACCTGTACCCGTCTGGGCCTGCCCGATCATGTCTTTGCCAGCAATGGCTACGGGAATGGCTTGCGCTTGGATTGGGGTCGCCTCTTCAAATCCCATCTCCGATATGGCTTGAAGTACGTCCGGCTCCAAACCAAATTCTGCAAATGTGCTCAAACTTTTTCAATCTCCTTCTGTGTTGGGCCTACAAATTACGGCTTCCAAAAAAAATTATCAGTTCATTATAGCACAAACCTGTCTGCAAACTCCAGTCTCAGGAAATGAGCACCAGTTATTGCATGATCGACTTCTCCTGGGGGAACCTAATTTCACTTCGTTCCGTCCTGCTTACAAAGGAGTGCTAACATGAAAAGAATTGCCATAATGGGCCCCGTATTTTTGATGGTAATCAGTGCCGCCGCAGTCGGTTTTGGCTTCCAACTGCTTCTCATTCCCGAAAAGCTGTTAAGCAGCGGGGTTTCCGGTGTAGCCATGGTTATCGGATACTTGGCCGGGTGGAATATCGGCTGGTTGTATTTTGCCCTGAATGTCCCGATTTTGCTCTGGGGTTATCGGATATTAGGGAAACGATTTATCGGACTAAGCATGTTAACCGTAGTATCAACGGCATTTTTCCTGCAAATCATTCCGGAAATAAAGCTGACGGACGATCGGCTATTGGCAGCCGTCTTCGGCGGTGTGCTAGTCGGGCTAGGATCTTCCGTGGCGCTTCGCTACGGAGGTTCTTCGGGTGGCTTTGACATCATCGCCTCCATTATATCACGTTACAGGGATTTACCCATCGGCATACTTACGGTTCTTCTGAATACTTTCGTCGTAGTTACTTTAGGTTATCTCAAAAACGATTGGAATGCCGCCCTTTATTCTATGCTGTCGATCTATCTAACGGGAAGGTTAATTGATGCCGTCCATACCCCCCATCACAAAGTGACGGCTTTTATTGTAACCAACCACACCCAAGAGCTTGCTTCCAGGTTATTGAAGCTTCCAAGGGGCGTAACGATCGTCAAGACTCGAGGGGCTTTTACCAGCGAGGAACGGGATATGCTTATGACGGTTACGACCCGTTATGAATTAGCGGATTTGCGTAAAATGGTAACCGAAGTCGACTCCAAAGCATTCGTTAATGTTGTTCAAACCATCGATGTTATCGGTGAATTTCGCAAACGATAAATATTACTGCGAAATTCGGCAAAATACTACAAAATACCTGTGTCTACTCCCGCAAAACTCGTATATAATCTTGTTACAGAGCTTATGGGGAGAGATTTATTAAATGAATATTTTTTTAGTATTATTCCTGCTTTTACACACCGCAATCAGCGGCCCTCATCAAGAAGAGAATTCTTTAGGAAAGTTCTGGAATATTGCTAAAACCGGTTTTCACCCGAATCTCGAAACAACCGATTCAGAACATGTATCACAAGCATCTGGCGATCCTCAACCGGACGCTCCGATTGTCAAGGGCATTTACGTAACGGCTTACAGCGCAGGCGGAGAAAGGATGTCGTCGCTGCTGAATCTGCTCGACAAAACGGATTTGAATTCGATGGTCATCGATCTCAAGGATGATCTCGGCAACATTACGTATAAAACCGATAACGAGACCTTAAAGAAGCTCGGCAGTCCTCAACCCTACATCAAAGACATCAATAAATTGATGGCGACCTTGAATCAACACGAAATATACCCCATAGCGCGGGTCGTCGTTTTTAAGGATAGCGTGCTCGCGAAAAAGCATCCGGAATACTCGTTCGTGCATAAAGACGGTTCGATCTGGCATAACAAGAATAATGATCGGTTCGTTAACCCTTACCGCAAGGAAGTATGGGACTATAATATTGAAATCGCCAAGGAAGCGGCTAAGCTCGGCTTCAAAGAAATTCAATTCGACTACGTAAGGTTCCCCGAAGGCTTCGAGAAAAAAGCTGACGGCCTAAAGTTTACTAAAAACGAGCTAAGCCGCGTCGATATCGTTACCGGATTCGTCGACTATGCCAAAAAAGAGCTAGAACCGCTTGGCGTAAGAGTGTCGGTAGATATATTCGGTTACGCGGCTTCCGTACCCGCAGCCGAAGGTATCGGACAGGATTTCGCCAAAATTTCCAACGCTGTTCACGTCATCTGCCCGATGATCTACCCTAGCCATTACAGCGCGGGTTGGTTTAAGCAAAAGGATCCGGATAAAGCACCTTACGCAACGATCAAAGGCGCTATGGATGATACGCATAAGAAATTGGATCCGCTTGGCGACAACAAACCGATAATCCGCCCATGGATCCAGGATTTTACGGCAAGCTGGCTTGGCAAAGGCCATTACGCGCAATACGGAGCCGCCGAAGTGGAAGCGCAAATCAAAGCGTTGAAAGACAGTGGTGTCGATGAATTCTTGCTGTGGAATGCAGGCAACAAATACACTTCCGGAGTTAAATACTGAGTGAGAATCGAAGAAAAACCTCCAGCCCCGCTTTGACAGTGGTGCTGGAGGTTTTCTTATATCTACCGCTTGCCCGTATCGTAAGGCTCCCCTACCGCTTTGGGCGCCCGTGAAGATTTGGAGAACACGATCAGCGCAATGAGCGTCACGACATACGGGAATACCTTCAAGATGATTGGCGGAAAGACGGCCAGCGAAGGAATGACCTGGGACACGTTCGCAACCGTGCTGGCGATTCCGAAGAACAGAGTGGCTGCCAGCACGCCCAACGGTCTCCATTGACCGAAGATTAGCGAGGCGAGGGCTAAGAAGCCCAATCCAGCAACGCTTCCGGTAAATTGGCCCGCATAGGTCACGAGGATAATTGCTCCCCCAAGCCCAGAGAAAGCACCCGAGATTATTACCCCGAGATAACGCATTCTCTTGACATTAACTCCTGCCGCTTCTGCCGCATGCGGATGCTCCCCGCAAGCCCTCAATCGCAAGCCGAATGGGGTTCTATACAGAATGAAGGAACTAAGAGCTACGATAATCAGAATTAACCAAGTGGTCCAATGTGTCTTCGTAAACAACAGTGGCCCGATAATAGGTATTTCGGATAACCAAGGGATATTGAAGGGAGCAAAGCTGCTTATCTGAATATTTCCGCTGCCCGTCATATTTCTAGCCAAGAATATCGTAATCGCTCCGGCAATCATATTAATCGCCGTGCCGCTGATAACTTGATCGGCACTCAGGTTGATACTGGCGAAGGCATGTAGAAGAGAGAACAAGGCGCCAGCCAATATCGCGGCCAGCAAGCCAATCCACAGTACGGAAGGATTGTTCGGCCAAATTGCTTGAAGCTTATATATCGTTAATGCGCCCCCAAAAGCACCTATGATCATTAGACCTTCCAGCCCGATATTAACGATACCGCTTCTTTCGCTGAACAATCCGCCTAATGCGGTGATTAGCAGCGGAATGGTGAAAATAATGGCGTACGGAGAGATTTGTTCAATCGTTGTCCACATACGATTATTTCACCTTCCCTTCATACGTTGTGCCCGATTTCGCATTCGCCTTACGTCGGATCAGCCATCTTACCAATCGCTCAATTAGAATGCTGGTAGCTGCGAAATAAATAATAATGGCGATAATGGAGTCTGCGATTTCCGGTGGAATATCGGTCATGGCATTCATAAATCCCCTGCCTGAATACAGGAGACCAAAGAATAATGCCGACAACATTACCCCTACCGGCGTATTAGCCCCAAGCAAGGCAACAGCAATCCCATCAAAGCCTTGGCTTGGTAATATGCCAATCTGGATATTGGACGCATTACCTGCATAGAGCGCCACTCCGCCAATGCCTGCGATTCCGCCGGAAATCGCCATAGACAACACTATGCTCCGATTGACCGCAATACCTGCATATTCGGCAGCATGCCGGTTATGACCTACCGCCTTTAACTCGTAACCGAACGTCGTTTTGTTTATGATGAAGGCTACGATGATGACTATCAGTATTGCAACGAAGAGCCCAAGATTGATGTAAGAACCATCAAACATATCGGTCAGGAAAGGAACCTTCAGTGAAGCGGATTCCGGCAGAGGCTTAGATTCCGTTTCAAGAAACTCCCCTTTGAGATAAGCAGGAATCGCGTAGTAGATGGTCCAATACGCAATCCAGTTCATCATGATCGAGGAGACAACTTCATGCACATTGAATTTAGCTTTTAACAAGCCGGGTACGAATGCCCAGAGCGCCCCGCCCAGAAATCCTGCGATAATCATCAGGAAAAGCAATAATGCCTTCGGAAGATCCAAGGTTAATCCGACGGCGGATGCGCAGAAGCCTCCAAACAGCAATTGACCGGCGACACCGATATTAAACAATCCCGTGCGGAAAGCGAACGCTACCGAAAGTCCGCTAAAAATAAGCGGAGTGGCCGTAGCGAGCGTATTCCCGATTCTTTCGGGATTTTTAAGGCCGCCTTCGAATAAATAAGAATAGCCGGTAATCGGATTATTTCCGGTTACCGCCATCAAGACAGCTCCTGCCAACAATCCGAACAGAACGGCTATTAAGGAGACGACAATTTTGTTATTCATGCGCCTTCCTCCCTTTTTACGCCAGCCATCATCAACCCGAGCTCATTCTCGTTTGTTTCGGACGCTTGAACCAATCCGATCAATTCTCCATTGTTCAAGACCGCAATTCGATCCGAAATGTTCATAACTTCTTCGAGCTCAAGGGAAACGAGCAGTACCGCCTTGCCATTGTCCCGATGTTCGATCAACCGTTTATGGATATACTCGATCGAACCGACATCAAGTCCGCGAGTCGGTTGAACAGCTATGAGCAGAATCGGATCCCGCTCTATTTCCCGGCCTATAATCGCCTTCTGCTGATTGCCTCCAGATAGTGAACGCGCAACAGAAGAAGCTCCTTCTCCGGATCTGACATCGTAGCTTTCAATAATTTTTTTCGCGTATTGCCCAATCGTTGTTTTCTGCAGTATTCCCTTTCGAGAATAGGGTTCCCGATAATAGACCTCGAGCACCATGTTCTCCGCCAGCGTGTAGTCTAATACTAAGCCACGCTTCTGGCGATCCTCGGGGATATGGCCGATCCCGCTCTCTGTCCGATCGCGGATCGATTTCCCGGTTATCTCTTGTCCATTCAGATAGACGCTCCCCGACTCCTCTTTGCGAAGGCCGGTAATCGCTTCAATCAAGTCTGATTGTCCGTTGCCTTCAACCCCAGCTATGCCGACAATTTCGCCTGCTCGAACTTCAAGGGAGAAGTCTTTAAGGGTTAGACACTTTTTGCTATTCCTGATAGTAAGCGATTCCACTTTTAACACGACATCTCCAAGTACGCTCTCTGTTTTGTCAACTTTAAAAGATACTTGTCGACCGACCATCATTTCCGCCATGTCCGCCTCGCTCGTCAGGGCAACGTCGACCATTCCGATTGTCTTGCCTCGCCGAATAACCGTACAGCGATCGGCGAACGCTTTGATCTCCTTCAGTTTGTGCGTAATTATGATGATCGATTTTCCTTCGGCAATCAAATTTTTCATGATACGCCCAAGCTCCTCGATTTCCTGCGGAGTCAACACGGCGGTCGGCTCGTCCAATATCAAGACATCGGCATTTCGATAAAGTGTCTTTAGGATTTCCACCCGCTGCTGCATGCCCACCGAGATATCCTCGACCCTGGCATACGGATCTACATTTAATCCGTAACGCTGAGAAAGTTCTTCGATTTTTTTCCCGGCTTGCTGGATATCAATCCCGAGCCCAAACCATTTGCGCGGCTCGATTCCGAGAATGATGTTCTCCGTGACCGTGAAGTCCTCCACCAGCTTGAAATGCTGATGAACCATCCCAATCCCAAGTTCATTCGCCACATTCGGATTTGTGATTCGGACTTCCTTCCCATTCACCTTAATCAAACCGCGATCGGCCTGATACATACCAAATAAAATACTCATCAGCGTAGATTTACCCGCGCCGTTCTCGCCAAGCAAGGCATGGATTTCTCCCCGCTTCAAGCGCAATGTAATATCATCATTCGCTACGATACCGGTAAATTCTTTCCTGATATTCAGCATCTCCACTACGTATTCCATGGAATGCTCCCTCCTCTGGACAGGACGAATGGTTACTCAATTAGTATTTAGTACGGGTTCAACACACCTGATAAGCATGCAGCTTATCAGGTCTGTTGAACAAAAAAAGACGGAGTGCCCGTCTTTTTTGTATTCAATTCACCGAATAACTTACTTGATTAAACTTCCTTGTTCGCCAGCTACTTTAATTTCGCCGGATTGCAATTTCTTGAACACTTCATCGACTTTCGTGATCGTCTCTGCGCTTAAGTTTGGATTTTCCTTCGGAAGACCTACGCCGTTATTCTTAGCATCGAATATCAACGTTTGGCCGCCCGGGAAAGTGCCCTCAGTCTCAGCTTTGATCATTTCATACGCAACGGTGTCAATTTGCTTCATAGCAGAAGTCAGAATGATCGATTTACCGTCCGCTTTCACACCGTCTTTATATTGGTCTACATCTACGCCTACAATCCATACATCCGAACGGTTTTTAGCTTCATTAATTGCACCTACGCCAACGCCGCCTGCTGCTGCGAAGATAACCTTCACGCCTCGGTCGTACATTTGAGCAGCCAATTGTCCGCCTGCCGCTACGTTATCGAAGCTTCCTTGATACACAACGTTGTCCGCTTTGATCGTAACCTTCGTGCCTAACTTTTCGTTAGCATAAGCAAGTCCTTGCTGGAATCCCCAGTTAAATTTCTGAACCGGTGGAATTTCCATACCGCCGATAAAGCCCGCTTCGCCTTCCTTCATTTCAAGCGCAGTGGCTACACCAGCCAAGAATCCGGACTCATGTTCAGCGAAGAAGACCGATACCGTGTTTGGCTTTACAACTGATTTGAAATCTCCAGCGTGCGGTGTTCCATCAATGAGAACGAACTTGGCATCTGTGTACTTATCTTGGGATTTGAAGATCGCCGTTTCGAACTTAAAGCCCGGTGCAAGGATTAACTTGTAGCCCGCGTCGTAGAGGTTGCCGATTTCTTTCGTATAATCGGCTTCAGTGGTACCGGTAGGTTTCAAGTATTTGTTCTCCAGACCGAATTCTGCAGTCGCTTTGAGCACGCCTTCCCAAGTTCCTTGGTTAAAAGACTTATCATCGATTGTTCCAGAGTCAGTAACCATACCGACTTTGAAGTTAGCAGCGGGACTTGCTGCCGGACTTTCAGCTGCAGGCGGGCTGGCTGTGTTGCCGCCATTATTATTTTTAGTTCCGCAACCTACGAGCACAGTGAATACCATTGTTAGTAATGCTAACGCTAAAATTCCTTTTTTCATCCTAAGACGCCTCCCAAATATCTGATGTTGTAAGAAATGAAACACAAAGCCGATTATAGCATAAAAGGACGGGCCTAAATAACAAACTTGTCCTGAACCCGAATCAATAAATACCAAGCAAAAAAGGCTTAAAGTCGAGCTACAATTTCTCTTACTAAAGAGATAAACCGCGGTTTTGTTCGATTTGCGACCTCTATGACCTGTTCATGGCTTAATGGCTCCAAGTGCTCACCGATCGCCATATCCGTTACACACGAAATTCCGATTACCTTCATCGCCATGTGACTCGCTACAATGACTTCCGGAACAGTGGACATTCCAACCGCATCGCCACCCAATTTACGCAACATCGTCAGCTCAGCAGGCGTCATATAGGCAGGCCCGGTAATTCCGGCATAGACGCCCTGCTGAATATTAATTCCAAGCGACTGTGCCGACTCTCGGACGAGGGTGAGCAACTCCGGTGTATAAGCCCGGCTCATGTCCGGAAATCTTGGCCCCAACGCAGGCTCGTTCGACCCTATGAGCGGGTTCGCACCCGTCATGTTCATATGGTCTTGAATTAGCATTAAATCTCCGGCTTTGAAAGCGGGATTCATGCCGCCGCACGCATTGGTGACGATGAGATGGTCTACCCCCAAAGCTTTCATCACGCGTACGGGGAATGTAACCTCTTGCATCGAATAGCCTTCGTAATAATGAAACCGCCCCTGCATTGCGATAACCGTCTTATTATGCAATCGGCCTGTCACGAGCTGACCGGCATGCCCTGCGACTGTCGATACCGGAAAATGCGGTATCGATTCGAATGGAATCCGGACGGCCTCTTGAATGTCATCAGCGAGCTCACCCAAACCGGATCCCAATATGAGGCCAATTTGCGGTTGAACGGAAATCCGTGACTGAATATACGTTTTCGCCTCTTCCATTCTTTGAAGGAACTGGCCCATTTCAATGCACCCCCTTTAAAGTATACCCCAGTATTGCCAACAGCTCGTCAAACGTTAAACTGCTATTTCACTTCTCCCACTAATAAGGGGGACGGAGTGACCGTTTGCGCTTGAATCCGGATCGATTCATAAATTTTAGCCGTAACCTCTTGTACCTTATCGCCATTTGCGTGAATAGTGGCAAGCGATTCGCCAATCGATACGGGATCACCAATCTTCTTATGGAGCACGATTCCGACGGCTAAATCGATCTTCGATTCCTTCGTTGCACGTCCGGCACCGAGCAACATAGCCGCAAGGCCCATATTCTCCGCAGCTATCGCCGCAACATAACCTGCTTCCTTCGATTGAACCTCAAAGCGATACTTAGCGGTCGGTAAACGCTCGGGTTCATCCACGACGGAAGCATCGCCGCCCTGCGCGGAGAGAAACGTCTTGAATTTCTCCAGCGCCTGTCCGTTCGAGATGGACTGCTCCAGAAGCTTCCGGGCCTCTTCCTGATTCGGTGCGACTTCGGCCAAGACCGCCATATGACTGCCTAGCGTTAGGCATAGCTCTGTCAAATCCTGAGGTCCTTCACCCCTAAGCGTATCAATCGCTTCCTTCACTTCCAGGGCATTCCCGATCGCATTGCCAAGCGGTTGACTCATATCGGAGAGCACGGCGATGGTCCGACGTCCTACCCGATTACCGATATCCACCATACAAGCGGCAAGCTCTTCGGCTTCGGACATCTCTTTCATGAAGGCTCCATCGCCTGTTTTTACATCTAATACGATCGCATCCGCACCGGATGCGATCTTCTTGCTCATGATAGAACTGGCAATAAGGGGAATGGAATTTACGGTCCCCGTCACATCGCGAAGCCCGTAAAGCTTCTTATCTGCCGGGGTCAGATTGTCGCTCTGACCGATTACGGCCAGTCCGTTCCGATTGACCAGCTCGATGAATGCCGCATTGTCCATCTCGACGTGGAACCCTGGAATGGATTCTAATTTATCGATCGTGCCCCCGGTATGCCCGAGGCCTCTTCCGGACATTTTGGCAACGGGAACGCCGATGGAAGCAACGAGCGGGACCAATACAAGCGTCGTCGTATCTCCTACTCCGCCCGTGCTATGCTTATCCACTTTGATCCCGGATATATCGGACAAATCTATCGTTTCGCCCGAATGGACCATGGCCATAGTCAAGTTTGCTCTTTCCGTAGGAGTCATTCCGCGAAAGAAGATGGCCATCGCCATTGCCGACATTTGATAATCAGGAATCGTTCCATCCGTATAACCGCTGATGAGGCTGTTAATCTCGCTTTCGGTTAACTCCCCGCCATCGCGTTTTTTCGTAATTAAATCGACAGTTCTCATTGAAGGCGTTCCTCCCTACTCACTGGCTAACTTTACAGGGTTAATACCCTTGTCCGACTCCGCCCGTTACAATCGCGATCGAGGAACTTGCGCCGAGCCGCGTCGCTCCTGCTTGAATCAATTTACGGGCTATCTCCAGATCCCGAACGCCGCCGGAAGCTTTGATGCCCATACTAGGTCCGATAACATGACGAATCAAAGCGATATCCTCGACCGTCGCTCCCCCCGAACCAAAGCCAGTAGAGGTCTTAACGAAATCTGCGCCGGCTTCTTTCGAAAGCAGGGAAGCTTGCTGCTTCTCCTCGTCCGTCAAGTAACAGGTTTCGATGATCACTTTAACGGCCGCTTTACCTTTGCATGCTTTTACGACTTCTTCGATATCCCTTTTAACTGCATCCGGTTTCCCGGACTTTAAAGCTCCAATGTTAACAACCATGTCGATTTCCGTGGCACCCGCCGAAATGGCATCCGTTGCCTCGGCAGCCTTAGCTTCCGTTCGGCTCGCTCCGAGCGGGAATCCGATGACGGTCGTCAGCCCGACCGAGCTTCCGGCCAATTCGCGCGAAGCTAACGGTACCCAATAGGGATTTACGCAAACCGTCGCAAAGCCATACTGCTTAGCCTCCCCGCAAATTCGGACAATCTCCGACTCCGAACTTACCGCGCTAAGCAAGGTGTGATCAATCATTCCTGCAATTTGTTCAGGCGTCATAGTTGTCATTACTCCCGTATGTCCAATTTGTCGAGCAAGGATTTCGCCGTTATCTGATCCGTAACCAACGTGTTTCCGTATTTCCCTCTAAGCGCACCGAAAATGGCATTTACTTTAGAAGCCCCGCCGGCGACAAGAATGGAATGCTCCTTATGGCGCAAGTCCGCAAGCTCGATGCCGACCGTGCGTTCATCCAAGCCTGGCAAACAAATTTCCCCATTGAAATCGTAATAACGCGAGCAGATATCGCCTACCGCCTTCGTTTTAATGACTTCAAGTTCGTCATCGCGAAAATAGTTAGAGTTGATCAGCACGGAATCCGGAGTAGGAGCACCGGCGGTGAAGACGGCGATATTCGCGTTTTTCCCCATATCCATAACCCTGCGTATATGACGATCCGTTAGCATTGATTGCTTGACGAGTATGTGATCCACGATCGCAGGCAAGTACATGAAATAAGGGGTAACGTTAAATGCCTTGCCGAATAAGTGAACGATTTCCGAAGGAGAGATAAGAACATCCGCATCGCTCACGCCGCCGTTTAATTGAACGACGAAGGAGTTCGTCAACGTCTTCGCCTTCAAATGCAACGCGACTTGATACATGGTCGAACCCCATGAAGCACCTATGGTATCCCCGTCTTTAATCAGATCGATCACATAGGACGCCGCTGCCTGACCAATGTATCTCTTCACGATACTTTCTTCATAAGTAGGCGTAAAGGCGACAACGACGTGTTGAAGCTGAAACCTTTCTTTGAGCAAGCTCTTTAAGACTTCGACATCTTCCGTTGGGTCTTTGATTTCGATGGTGACGATTCCTTCCGCCTTGGCCTGTTGAAGAAGCCGGGATACGGTTGGTCTAGAGACGCCTAAAGCATCCGCAATCTGATTCTGGCTGTAGTCCAATTGATAATATAACTTGGCAGCTTCAATCACTTTTTTGATTTTGTCGTTATCCAACAAAAGTCACACCATTCGAAGTCCATATTTTGAAATTTTGTTCATCAGAGATGAAATTATGTTCTTACTCTCGTTATTATAATGGATAATAGGTTTCCGCGCTAGCGTAAATTACATGCAAAAGCTGACGCCACGAATCTGACGTCAGCTTTTCTACCACCATTAAGCCCGCAATTTCTCGGCAAGCTTTACGAATGTATTCAGCACGCGATCCACTCGGGCACGAACAGGTGCGTGTATCGGTTCTCCTTGTTCATCGAAACGTCTTTGGTCTCCCCCGATGGATATCCACTCCGGGCAGTTGATCCCGTGCAAATTACGGACGATGACCTGCATATGCTGAAGCGAGCTAACGCCGACCGCCCCGCCCGCGGCGCTTACGCAGAGCACCAGTTTCCCATCGAACTGATCGCTCCCCAGATAATCCAACGCGTTCTTAAGTACTCCGGAGACGCTGCCATGATATTCCGGCGTCGCAAGCACCACCGCATCCGCTTCCGCCACGATCGATGCTAACCGCTTGACCGCATCCGTCTCCGCTTCTTCATCCGGATCGTAGAAAGGCAGAGGATTCGCATACAGATCCCATACTTCTATGGCGTGAGCGCCCGCTTTCAATCGTTCGCCTACATACTTAGCCATCCTCGTGCTTGAAGAATGCTTTCGGTTACTCCCGGCAATAATTGCGATTTTCATAAGATATTCCACCTCCGGCTACTTTACATACATAATAGTTTGTTAAGTATGCAAATGTCAAAGGAATCTTAGTTTTCGATAATATAGGCCGCCCCTTTGTTTGCCCGACGTTTCTCGATCAACACGATTTCACGGATAACGGGCGGTTCGACGTAATACTTGGACAAATGGATTTCGGCCTCATTCAGGACCTCCTCATCGGAATCCCCCATGACGATCATCACGACTTCGCGATTAGCAAGCTGCACTTCAAGTTTATATAGAAACATAATCCTCGACTCCTTATTTTTTGTTTAATTACCGCTCCAATCCAATTGAAGAAAATAGAGGGACTGTTTAGGCAAGACCCCGACGGTCTTCCCTAAACAGTCCCTCTTGTTCCTTATTGAGCCAATCGCAAAGCCAGATCGTACAAATCCATATTAAATGATTTCTTAGAGTTAACCACTTTCTCGATATCCGTGGCGACGAATTCGCCTTTGACGATGCCGATTCCTTTACCGGATTCGCCTTCTTGCAACAATTGAACTGCGTGATCGGCTAATTGGCTTGCCAGGATCCTATCGTTATGGGTCGGGGCTCCTCCGCGTTGGATATGGCCCAGCACGGTGACGCGGGGCTCTATTCCGCTATATTCGGTAATGCCTCTTGCTACTTCTTCTCCCGAACAGACTCCTTCGGCAACGACAATGATTCCATGACGTTTACCCTTCTGGAAGCTTTCCTTCATTCGGAGTGAAATATCTTTCACGTCGAAGGGAACCTCGGGAACGAGGATCGCTTCCGCACCGCTAGCCAATCCCGCAAACAAAGCGATATCGCCGCAATGGCGCCCCATAACTTCCACAACGGACGATCTTTCATGGGAAGTCATCGTATCGCGCAGTTTATTTATCGCATCGACGACAATGCTCACCGCGGTATCAAAACCTATGGTGAAATCGGTGAACGGTATATCATTGTCAATCGTGCCCGGCAACCCCATCGTTTTAATTCCCAGCTTGCTCAGTTTGTTTGCTCCTTGATATGAGCCGTCTCCGCCTATAACGACCAAACCGTCGATACCCTGCTCCCGCAGAACTTCGGCACCGCGCTGTTGGCCTTCCGGCGTCATGAACTCTTTGCAACGTGCCGTTTGGAGAATCGTACCGCCGCGTTGTATGATATCGCCCACGCTCCGCAGATCCATCGGCCTGAGATCCTGATTCAATAAGCCCTGATACCCGCGCTGCACGCCGTATACTTCCAACCCGCGGTACAGAGCGCTCCGCACGACGGCGCGAACTGCCGCGTTCATTCCTTGTGAATCCCCGCCGCTTGTTAGAACGGCTATCTTCTTGACTGCACTCATAGTTGATTCCTCCCAAATGTCTCCATGCCCTTACATGGCTTTTCTAATCCAATGGCTATTCAGCCAGAAAAACACTCTTGTCCAAGGGCTTCCCTTCATGAGAAGCTTGGCGGTCTTACGAACGTTTTGTTGATCCCTGACCTTCGGATCCGACAAATACAAGGCAATAAGCCCCTCTACGATCATCCGGTGAAAATGTCCGAACGGCAGTTCGTCAGCCGACTTTCTCGCGGCTTGAACCATTTGTCCCATCCGATCGTTCAACATCTCCTGGCTTTCGTAATAACTGCAGAAGTTCAAGTCTCCGCCAATTTCATCCTCCGCTTGGTCAATCAAATAATCGAGCAGAATATGCAATCCGCAAATGGACGGAAAATAATGATATTTGATCGTTTCGGCTTGATCGGCATCAAGGGATTCATCGCTAGCTACTAGAAATAGCATGAATATCCCTAGCGTCGAACCCGTGGCGGCGGCAAATTCATTCCATTTCAGCTGCGGATAGCCGGAAGAGTGTTCGTTCCACCAGTTCAACAGCTCCCTCTCCCGCTCGGAGTGGGCGATATGCTTGTAGACCTGAAGGTCTGCGTAAAGCTGCACTAACTCCCCGACATGCTTCCGCACATGTCCGTAGGATGGCAATTGAGCGATAGATGTACGGCATTGCCGGACAAGCGCTTCCAGGTATCCGCCATCGTCCTGTTGCTCGCGCAAAGCATAATAATTCTGAGTCTGCGTTTCCGGCGTTACGGCATCCAGCATACTTTGATGCAGTAACCGAAAGTCGCCAGGATCTAAGGAAGTGCTCCGGTCGCACAAATTGTCCAAGTAATCGCTAATCGTCTGCAAGGCCACGATAAGCGGAATAAGCACATGCCTTTGATGCAGATTAGCGGCTGCATATACGCCTCCGCCCTCGCAATGAAACTGTTTCGCATTCATGCTGTCCACAGCCTGCTTGCGAAGCTCCGGATCCGGGATGGCTTCGGCTGCCGCGCGCCAACGTTCCAATTCAGCGCGAACCTCCGGTAAAATATACTTGTAAACTCTTCTCATCAGCGAAATCGGCCCACGGGGGGAACGACCCGGCAATAGTTGATTGTTGTTCATTTCAATGATCCTCCGCTTTGCACTATCCGCTATGCTTCTTGGCATTGCCATCCAAATCCTGCTGGGTGCGAAACCAAATATTGAGATCATTGATTCGGCTTGCCAACTCCGCGATATCTCCATTAATACAACAGGACAGAATGAAATCGTCTTCCTCAAACAACTGCTGCTGTTTGTATCTAATCGACTCCTCGAAACCCATGATCCGATCCGGAATGTTACCGCGTATCATTTCCCACTTGGCTAAAATGGCGGTTTGTTGGGCTAGATGCAGCTCATCCCAATCGTTTGCCAGACAAGGGATCGAAATACCATGCCTATCGCTGTATTGAAACTGGCTATCGAGCCATTCTTGATCTACACGCATCTTTTCCACCCAATCTTCTTACTACAACCTCTTAAAAAGCATCATTCTTTAATTTATCATTTCGCTCTAGTTAAATCCAGTATAATTGTTTGGATTTCCGTCCGCGAATCCCCCGATAATCTGATATAATACAAGCTATCTCGACGAAACAAGCAATACAATCCGCATCGAAGGAGAACTTCATGACGAGCCCTAACGAGCCTGTCACATTCAGACGGCTTCTCTTATTTTTCATCCCGATGGGCATTTCCGCCCTCTTAATCAATTTGTCCCATGTTATCATTAACGGTACTTTAGCCAGATCCAGCAATCCGGAAATCATTCTTGCCGGATACGCGCTAGCGATGAGTCTGCTTATCGTAACGGAGAAGCCAGCGGTCCTATTAAGGCAAACCTGCTCGGCCCTGGTCAGAGACCTCATCTCCTTCCGAGCCGTCAGGCGCGTAAGCTTCTACGTGTTCGGAGCCGCATTGGCATTCGGCGGTCTCGTTGCCTACACGCCGGTCGGCCAATGGATATTCGGCGGCGCTTACGGAGCGGATCCCGTTGTCGTAAGAGAGGCGGTCCATGCCTATTACGCGTTAATGTTCTTATCCGTCTTTTCCGGCGTTCGTTGCTTATATCAAGGAATCATCATCTACAAAATGAGGACTCGGTGGCTGACGATCGCGATGATATTCCGCTTGACGGGAATGTTCTTGTTAT